>Ga0209489_105465_pt1 | contig 21989 bp, 12 predicted proteins | sample SiratrowhiteBW_FD_187527 | JGI IMG/M metagenome (GOLD analysis project Ga0209489, IMG submission 187527) | Root nodule microbial communities of legume samples collected from California, USA - Siratro white BW (SPAdes) (version 2) | ecosystem: Host-associated > Plants > Roots > Nodule | place...
TATATATATATATATATATATATATATATATATATATATATATATATATATATATATATGTATGTGTGTGTGTGTGGGGGGCAAGTATCAAAATCCTAAGCATATACTTTTATCAAGTTTGTTAAAGTTTTAAATATTACAATATTTATGTTCATAATATTTAGGTTTTTTTCCGATATTTTAATAATTATTTCTCATATTATAGAGACGAAATTATTACTTTTCGAAAAAAAATATTGAGATGATAAAATTAATGTATTTAAGTTTTCTTTTTAAATTTTTTTGGACCAGCTACCAAGTTTCTCACATGACCTTACCATCAAGTTAGTTCTGGTTAATAATTAAATAAATCAAAATACTTTAGCTTTAAATAAAACAGAAAAGATAATGTTATTTAAAAAAAATACCTATAGCTTAAATATATATAAATGACTAAATTTTTATTTTTAATAAAAATTTTAAATTGAATTTATGTATGTTAACTATTATTTGATTACATATTGTATATGATAAGATTATTAAATTTATAATAACTATTCTTAATTTGTAATAAAAAAAATTATTGACTGATTGAATTCACTGAAGTTAGTTCAAGAAGATTTAAACATATGAATGAAGTCATAAATTTGACATATGTCACTGAGAAAAAAAAAAGTGAAGAAAAGGATGAAGAATCATGTTTATCATATGAGATCAACAAGGAGGTGAATGGCTATCTCAGAGAATTTCACATATCTATTTGGAAATTTTTTTTAACAAGAAATTTTATAAGAGAAAAAAATTGAGTTTTCTCTATAACTTAACAATTATTTAATGTGTGAATTAAATGCCAAGTTATTGAAAAATGATGTAAAATAGTTTCACAAAGTAAATTATGCATAGTTACTAATTTTATTTCTTTTCTTATTATTTATTCCAAAAACTTTAATAAATAAATTTCTCTTTCGAATCTACACTGCACCCTTTGATTTGTCCAGGTCGTCCATTATCATTCATCCTTTGTCGTTAGTGCATGAAAATCAAATAATGCAGCTAAATGCATAATTGATTTGATTTTTCTAAAGTTTTTCATTATCTTTCAACCCATTACTATTGGTTCCCAAGGCACAACTCCAAATAAAACAACTAGGACTTAAATATATTACATATTCCAAATATATAGTTGCTAAAGTGATGAAATATCACATAATTAGGATAGAGATATGTTGGTTAGAAAGATGTCGAATAATTATAATATATCACTTCTAATTTATGTTTTGATGATACATGATGATGTATTAAGATGATTGTTATTGTTTTGTTTGTGCTTTCGTCCATTAAATTAGGTATTATAAATATATTGAATGATATTGACTATGAATATATATATATATATATATATATATATATATATATATATATATATATTCTTTTAAAAAAAATAGAAAACTATTTAATATTTTCTTAATCGATTAAATAATATATTAAATTATTATCTCTACAATTATCAAATTGATTTGTGTAATATACATTTTTTTATTTGGATACCGGTAATATAAAATTTTATTATTTTAATCTTCGATATCAAAATCTTATCTTCAAGTGATGTGTAGATATCATTATAATACATGAATTCATATGTCTTAATAATGTGATACTTAGTTTACCACGTTAAAACTAAGAAAGAACAAATCAAAATAGTAAAATTTCACACTATAGGACATATAATAACAAAAAAAAAAAAAACACTTTGGGGAGAAAAAAATAGTTTAGAGCAACTAATTACATATTTAAATTAAACAAACCCTATTTCTTTTCATGTTCTTATAATCTTTTGTACATTATGACACGTACGGTTTGTTTGCTTTATTCAATAACAAAAGTTTGCTTAAGAGAAAAATTCTTAGAAGAAAAAAATATGTGATGAGAAGGTAACCTAACTTTTTTTTAATTAAAATAAAAAATTATTAAAATTTACTTTTATAAAATAATTTAGTATGGAAACAAATTAATTTTGTTTTTAAAAAAACCATAGTATTTGATTTCAAGAAACTTAATGTGAATATTTCCAATGATATCTTTTACAACTAAGTATATTTTAGTTATTTATAAGAATAGTAAAACATAATCAAAATGAAAAAAATATTTGTAATAGCATGATTCTGATCAACCATTTTGCACATATCAGATGATAAAATATAACAATATACATACATCTCAAACAAATATACAAAAAAGAAGTACAACTTGTTTGCTAGCAGAATCAAAAATTGGTCGTTAATACATGTCAAATAATCCTTCATGATATTACAAGGACATCTAAATCGGTTATACGCCGAAGACTACTAATTTATCAAACCTTAAGGATATTAATATTAAAAATATTAACAAATCAAATATTAAACAAATAGTAAGAGCCTATTAGGGCCCGCGAAAATTTGGGCTTGTGTCTCAAAAGATAAAGTTCTAATTATAAATTTATAAATAGGAGAGCACACCTGGATTCCAGGTAACGTAATTTTGATCAAAGAACACCTAACAAGGCTCAAATCATTTACTAACTTGAACGTTGAAGTACTTTCAAATATATCTTTTAAGACTTTAGTAGTTGTGCAGGATTGACTAGCCTTGTAATAATAATAATATATATTATTTGAACTAACCAAAATATTTCTTTTCAATTATCACAATGAATAATAAACAAATAAATTATATAAAAATAATTATGTACTAACTATTTATCAACTAAATGTGTTTATTCTTTATTGGGTTTAGTATATGGGTATAAATTTTATACACTACTTATGTGAATTAAGTGAATTAATTATAATTGATGGGATTACAGGTTTACAAATTCTTTTTATGAAATTTTGAATTCATGTTCTTTTATATTTGATATGCAAAATTCATGGTCTAAGTAAATTTTTGTACACTATAGTGTCATGAGGTCAAATTTAATATATACATATATATATATATATATATATATATATATATATATATATATATATATATATATATATATATATATATTAATAGATTATGTATTGTTTAATGAATTAGTTGCGAGATGATATAATTTGTAAAAATTAAAACTCTTTTTAAGATTTTAGATAATATAGTGTGGTTATATGAGTGTAAATTCAAACGGACTTTATCCACCTTCTTATATCTACTATTTAGTCTATTGAGTTTGGAAAGACATATATCTTAAGAAAAAAAATACATTATTATTTTTATTTTTCTTAATGATTCATGTGAGGATTTGGTCATCCACCGTGTATTTAATTTGATCGTCATTCAAACACTTCAATAATAGGGAAGAATCAACAGTGTTTGCTGATATTAACATTAAGTGATGTTAGCACCTTCCAAGGTTGGGCAAGAGATATACATTTAGTGTTTCTTCCAAGATTTTTGCTTCTATTAGCGTTTACGGGATGTAATGGATAAATTATGAAGTCCTCACATCTCTTAATTTGGCGAACGATAGGGATGTCACCATCTTATTTTTCCTATTCACCTTGTCGACAATGGCCTCGACCTTGACTTGGTTTCAAATGCTTTCCTTCGTAACTTGTTGAGATTAGTTGCTGACTTTTTACACAAAACATTGACATATGGCAAAGGTTATTGTATGGTGTAAGACTACCTTTAGATTAAGGTCTCTTATTTGCAATGACAACTTTTCGAATCTTTCTATGAATATCCTCAACAATTCTCCCTAACAATTCTCCCTTCTCCTGTCTGATATCGACAAGGGTTAGCAAAGTTAAGTGGTGATGTTTGCCAGTGGCAAAATGCATGGCAAATCGTCCCACTAACATTTCAAAATCATTAATGAAGTGGTATCAAAGCAATCCATCTTAATGACGTAAGGAACACTCAACACAAATTGACGTCTTCTAACCTGTATAAACTCATTTGAGTAACATAGATGTCTATGTGCTCGTCGATGTCAGTTATGTCATTATATTGATCCATGTTAAGTCATTTCTAGTGAGTAGGAAGCTCGACACCCATTATCTTACCCACAAAGGGATGTTGCCTCCCACCCCTGAGCTATAGCTTGTTGGTGGAAATGTGCATCGGGGACTCAACCTCTATGGTCTTGATTATGGGTATGCGAGACCTAAGAGAAACTGTAATCTCCTTAGTACGATATCCTTATCGATAGGTGTTCACTATATAACTTTATTTTAATATCTTCGTTTTCTTGTCTGAGAGTTTGCATCTTATCGGCGTTTCTGTTTTTCATCTCAGTCATTTCATGCTGGAGAGCCAACAACATTGTCATAAGATTAATTTTTACCATCTTGAATTTTTCTTGTCTCTGATGTTAGCTTTGATTTCAAGCTTTCCAACCTCACATTGAATGCTAATTATTTTTGTTGAGACTTGAAAGGGTCTTTTTCTTAATAAATATCATTCTCTTATCTTTTCCTTTGAAATATTTAATCTTTTAATATAAGGTCTTTAATTTCCTAACTGAGGTTTTCAACTTTGTGAAAAAAAAAATACTTATGGAAACACATGGACATTCAAGTTAATACACGAATGTCAAAAGTGTTTTACTATTAGTTTGAGTAACGTAATTTTCTTCCAAGACTCTTGCATTATTTATAGAAGTGAAGCAACATAACTTTAGTATAACAAAATAATTTCTTATAATTCTTTTTTACAACATAACTTCAACTTTAGTATAACAAAATAAATTCTTATAATTTTTTTGACAAATTACTGTTGTTAGTGATTAAGTGACTGCAATAAAATACAAATGACCGAGAGGTACTCAATTTATGCAGAATTGAAAACATGTCGGTTAAAAAAAAATCAAAGCCTAAAATTCTAAACTCTCAAAATTTAATAAATTTAAAATGAAGAATTAATGCCAAAATAACATCGAATTACTTCAAAAGTTAGTTAAAAGAAAATGAAACATGTACCAAAGTCAACCTATTCAACAGACTTGGTCCATGGTCTATTAAATATCTGCAAAGACCAAAATTGTGTTTGTATTTGAAACTTCAAATTCGAATCTTCCATTCTCTTCCCTTAATTTAACAATCTATTCAAACTTCATTGCCCGTTGACTTTTACTTTACCACTTTCTGTTTAAAAATTGCATTTAATTTAATTAAAACTAAAACTAATAATTCCGAATCTTTTCAATAAATATTTTAGCATTATTGATTTATTAAATATATAAATAAGATCTGTATTCATATCATACCAGATGCACTGATATAACATTTTAAAGTTATTGAATAAATAAACCCGTATTCGTAATCTTGTATCATGTAGAAGAACTGATATATAATCATTAAGAATAGTCAATACTGGTATATTCAGCATCGTTTATAATTAATAATTTAAGGTAAAATATTATACATAATACTAAAAAATATATTTATTACAGGTATTTTTGAAGGTTTCATTTCTTATTTTTATTTGAAAATGGTAATGACAGACAAATACTATGGAATCTGTTTTTAAAAGAGCACCCTGAAAATAGTAGCAACAACATGTGTATTTTAAAAGCGAATATATGAGTGACATTAATGTAAATTTTATAGCACTATTTTATATTTTATGATTCTTATACATAATTGATAGTAAATCATGGTAATAAATTACATATTAAAAAATGTATTATTTATTAGAAACATTAATAATGGTGCAACTTTATTTATATAAAGATAGAAAATATTTGAAAATGGATGGCTTATAAGTCTCCATCACTGAGCTGCAAGAAACAACCCTTGAGCACAAACCCCAGCGCCTGCAAGCACGCTCTCTTAATGTAGTTTCATTCGCACGTGTCGCAAAAGCGAGTGAGAGACCCCACGGTAACCCGGTGAGGTTGCCCATACGGTATCGAATTGTATATGAATGGTCGCGGTAGTACCGTTTTAAAAAAATTGTTCACTTTATCGGGTCACACCAAACAGAGCGCAGAAAAAAAAGAAAAGGTGAAATGAATATTGATTTCAATTCCGGGAGTGAACTCAGAAGCCAAAAAACCGTTCGAAGGGAGAAGAAGATTAGGGGCGTGGAAGAGTTAGCTAGTGGTGAGTGAGTTCAGTGGTGGAAGAGTCCACGATAGTAACGGTGAGACCCTTCAATCTCAACCGTTTGTTTCTCTGGTCTTTCCCTAACTGCCGTGGATGGGCCAATCTGCGTCCTCCGCCGCCGCTGTCGCTTGTCGTCGCGAGAGGGACCAAGGCAACCGCTCTGTCAACATCTCCAAGACCAGATCCACAGCCTCGGTTTCGCCGATGGTCGGTTATTCCTACGCCGCCGGCGAAGGCGACAGCGAAAACCGCCGCGTTGACGTCGTAACCGATGGAACTACCGACTACATCTCCGATCTTCCGAACGAGTGTCTGGCTTCGGTGTTTCAGTTTCTCAGCTCCGCCGATCGGAACCGTTGTTCGCTCGTTTGCCAGCGGTGGCTCCAGATCGAAGGACAGAGCCGGCACCGTCTCTCTCTGAACGCAGAAGCAGAGCTGTTCTCCGCGATTCCGTCGCTCTTCTCTCGGTTCGACTCGGTCACGAAGCTCGCGCTGAAGTGCGATCGCAGATCCGTGAGCATACGCGACGACTCGCTCGTGCTGATCTCGCAGCGTTGCCCTAACCTCACGCGCCTCAAGCTCCGCGCGTGCAGGGAGCTGACCGACGCCGGAATGGAGGCGTTTGCCAAGAACTGCAAGGGATTGAAGAAACTCTCGTGCGGATCGTGCACCTTCGGATCCAAAGGGATGAACGCGGTGCTCGACAACTGCGCCTTGCTGGAGGAGCTCTCCGTGAAGCGGCTCCGCGGAATCACTGACGCGGCGGCGGCGGAACCGATCGGACCTGGTGTCGCGGGGGCGTCGCTGAAGACCATTTGCCTGAAGGAGCTCTACAACGGACAGTGTTTCGGAACGCTGATTCTCGGCGCGAAGAATCTAAAGACCTTGAAGCTTTTCCGGTGCTCCGGCGATTGGGACCGGCTCTTTCAATTAATGGCTGATCGAATTACTAAAATGGTTGAGGTTCACCTCGAGAGGCTTCAGATTAGCGACATTGGATTGCAAGCAATCGCAAATTACTCGAATTTGGAGATTTTGCATCTGGTCAAAACCCCTGAATGTTCTGATATTGGACTTGTTGCTATTGCAGAAAGGTGCAAGCTTTTGCGGAAGCTTCACATTGATGGATGGAAGGCGAATAGAATTGGCGATGAGGGGTTGATAGGTGTTGCTAAAGGTTGCCCTAATTTGCTTGAATTAGTGCTAATTGGGGTTAACCCTACTAAAGCGAGTTTGGAAATGTTGGCATCTAATTGCCAGAATCTTGAGCGGTTGGCTCTGTGTGGGAGTGATTCAGTGGGTGATCCTGAAATTTCTTGTATTGCTGCAAAGTGTGTCGCTTTGAAGAAACTGTGTATTAAGAGTTGTCCTGTTTCGGACCAAGGGATGGAGGCATTGGCAAATGGGTGTCCCAATTTGGTGAAAGTGAAGGTTAAGAAGTGTAAGGGGGTAACCCCTGAGGGTGGGGATTGGTTGAGGAGGACTAGGGGCTCAATTGCTGTTAATTTAGATACTGGTGAGGCAGAACTTCAGGAAGCTAGTGCCAGTGATGGAGGGGCACAGGAGAATGGTTTAGAGTTCCCCCAAATGCCGGCTCAAATCGCCGCCGCGGCATCAGCCGCTTCGGGCAGCACCGCCCGCTCTAGCTCGTTCAAGTCTCGGTTAGGGCTTTTGTCTGGGAGGAGCTTAGTGGCTAGCACTTTGAGGAGATGGTCAGGTGGCAGCACTAGTGCACGGCATGGTTAGGGTCAGGGCCAAAGCTAACCTTAGTCTTTGACCATTTTCATTATTTTGTGCTGTATCATTTGATTATGTGTCCTGTACTTAAACTTGAAATTTATGCCGTGTGATGTTTATTGGCTTTTGCAATTGAAGCTTCACGGTTGAAGTGATGGTAACATTCTCTCTTTCTCTCTCTCTCCAATCATACTTTGTTCAGTAAACTCTGTTGCTTGTCCTCATTCTCATCCAGGGCATATCATAAGATCCTTATCATTTATACACATACGAGGTAATGCTATGCCTATTAAAAAAGTAGAATTATAAAACTCTTGGTCACTTGTTTGCTTGTTTGAATCTTTTGAACAGTATTTCTCTTTTAAATTTTGTCTGATTCGTATTCTTACTTCCTAGCATACCTCAGTAATGTGTCAACTCAACCTAGATTCCTGGATTTGATTTTGAATTGGAAAAAACTGTCGCATATTAGCAAGTGCAGTTTCCTGGAGGATAAGGAGGACTGGCTTCTATGTGGTTTAACTGAACATCATTGGTGTTTCTATGTTGCGAACTATTGTATTGTTTCAGATGTTTGACAGTGGATGGCAGAAGATATGCTTCGTTTTCTGTGCATATGTTGGATGATTACGCAATGGAAGCTCGTTTGTAGAAAATGCTCTCTTGTATTTAGATGTTTTCATTTTGCTTATGACATTGGTTTGGCATTTTGGTGTAGCAACTGAGCATATCCAGTCTTATCGATATATCCAAGACTACTGTATGAGTTTGAGATGATTTGATTTCTTTGGCAGCTAGCAGTTGACATGTTATTTGCATCCATTTGTCACTTGGGAAGGCAAAGGTAAACGAACCGCGTGTTATTACTTTCTTCCTCTGAGCTTTTCCTGCGAATTGTTCATACCACTTCATAATAAAATCAATGCTCTCCAGGGGACCTGATCACACACATAGTCTGGGGTTAACAAAAAGGTCTATTGGGCTCTATGTCTTGCAGGCTTTTTTTATGTTTAGTTTCTTTGATTTCATTAAAATGCCATGTTATGTGGAGAATATTTTACCATGTTTATCTTGTGCATTTTGTTGCCATTCTTCTGTGGCAAAATATTTTCCCCCTCCTCTTGGTGATATTTCCCAGCTTCTTGTACCACCTTAGTAATAATGTACACAGTTTAATGGGGTACTTTAGTATGTTCTTGCGGTGAACTTCTTGATCATATTTTCTTGCCTCGCTATGGTCATGGATGATTTGTTTTTGCTGCCAACAAAATACAAGTGTTGGGTTAAAGTTATAGAAGTACTTTTGTTATTTTCAATGTAAAATTGAGCATTTCAATACATAAATTGAGAAAGGAAAGATGCCGTTGGAGTAAAATTACTCTTAACTTTTTCTGACTTTAACTCAAACTTGAATATTCTTTTCAATTCATAAAGTCTTCTGCAGAATGTGATTCATACGTATGTGTGTGCCAATACCACCTATTTGTGTATGATGTATCCATGTACCTACCTAGATTTAAGTGAGAGATGGATTTACTCGTAGTTGCTATTCTTTGAAGGATAAAAGCACACAATTGTATGAAGTTTGTTTGGATGTCACTCTTGAACAAGGAATTCTTGGAAGGCCGGAACACGATAGTGACGAAGGGAGAAAAGTAAAAGTGGTCCATTTTTCAGAAGAGCATCGTGAAAGCCATTACCATTCGTGATTAAGCCTAGTCACAAAACTGACTTGGGAATTGGTGTGGTCAAAATAATGGTTTAGAAATATTGATGAACTTCCTCGAATCAAACGAGAAAATTGATTTCTCGATGGTTTACCATTTAAGAGCAAAACCAGACTAGTCTCTTTAGTGAAAAGAAGAAAAGGAAAGTGATGCCCAATCGCAAATCATGTTTAGTTTTGAATCATAGCTTTTGTCCTTAATTGGAGCATGATAGCACCAGAAAAACTTGGTACTTTGCTACAAAAATTTCGATTCCCATTTTCTATTTTCTAGCATTGAATCACTGACTCGTCAAAACGATATACAAGTTTATGGCTGTAAAACTGAAGTCAGAACCATGCGACACGTCGTTTCTTTTTTTATAGGCATTATTGAGAGGCCAATCGTTTTCTTAATTAGTGAAAATCCTTTCATCCTAAATGGGTGGATGTCATTGGTATAAATGAACCGAATTATTGTGTTTAAATTTGGTTTGTCTGGTTCTGACAACTTGTATCTAATATCTAAGTATTCTATTGTTAAAATTTGAATCGATTCATAAATAAATTTCGAAAATTCTAAATCGTTGTTTCTAAGAAATAACTCCATGACCCCTTAGGTTAATGCTAATTATATTTGCATTTCTTGAAAGTATATACTTTCCTCACTTGATATATTATCACCATATTATGATATGTTGACTGTCAATATTTCCAATTTAGTGTTGATTATAATTTATTAAAAGTTGAAAAATCTCGGTCAGAACTCAAGATTTACAAAAGCAGGTATTATTAATAATGATAACAATGCATTCTAAAGAATATATTTATTATATTGAAGAGATATTGTTAAGGAGTGCTTTGATTCTACTCATCTAACGTGTTCCAGCAATGTTACTTCATTCTTGTCCTATTTTTATTTTTAACAAAAAATCAGTGATGCTTTAAAATCAGTATTTTGATTATGTTACTGATTGTAATACTGGGTAAGAGTTAACAAGAAGCCACGTTCAAAACTCTTTTCTATAGAGATTATTGAGTGAGACCAATAACTTTCTTTGAAGTGAAGTCTTTTCATCCGTAGATAGTAGAATTACCACAACTAGTATAAGAAAAAGGTTATCTTTTTACGAAATATTTTCGCTTAAAATATACCAATGAGTGAATGACTGAGTTCCGACAAATAGAAACCTAACTTATTTAAAATAGGCTTGAGCATACATCGAGTTAGAAGTTAGGTAAGATTTGGATTCGATGTGATTAATCCAATATAATTTAAATTTGATATTTCAAAATTCATATCTATCAGGTTAGTTGAAAATGCATTGTTTAGATTAATTTGAACTGATTATTTAGGTTACGAGTTCATAATGGGTTAATTCTTTTAATCGAAGAAATGAAATAAATATATTGAATCTTAAAAAAAAAATTCACGTGGTTTTAATAATTATTTTTATACTAGAATAGTTTCGTATTAAATTTCAACAAAAAAATTCATACCAAAAATTAATTTTAAAATATAAAATATACCTAAATTTATAAAAATTAAAACATTTTTTTGGAATACCTACATAATCATAATTCGCCGTACAAACTTGACCCCATTATCTTTTATTGAACTTTATTTATTTAATATTATCCGATCCAACCCAATTGTACATCAAAATTTGTTTTGGATTTCTTCTAATATGGTCAGAAGAATTTTATTTGCTCAGGCCCAATTTAAAGCTAAATATGATTTTTTAACAATAAATAGTCAATTTACCACCACATTGAGATATCTTGATTTAGTATAATAAAAAAAATTATAGTTTGAAATTCTTACTGGTTAAAGAAACTGAACACATTTTTAATCTTTCATTACCATAATGTGTATCTATTAAAAGAAAAATTAATATTAATATGCAATTATTCTTAAAGAAAGCATTTCGCATATTGCTTTTTGCTTTATAAATATAAAATTTTATTAATTTCTTCAAAATTAATTGCGTATTAATATTAATTTGTTCTTTAACAAATATACATAACAGTTATTAAAGATGAAACACGTACTTAATTATATTAAGTATTAACGAAATTCAAATAAAATCAACAAAATTAAAATTGTTAATTAAGATCATAATTTCTTTATTGTACTAAAAATAAAATGTCAATATTTTTTACACTGAACCAATTATTTATCTTTTTTTCTAATAAAATAAATATATTTATATATTTTCTTTATGTATTAGTACAATACTTTCATAAAATAAATAATTTTCTATCTTTTTTTACTGGGGAATCCTATATGCTAAAATAAATTATTTTTTTAATTCAACTCATTTGATAAACACTGATTTGAATTTAAAACAAACAACCTGATTTACATCTTAAAACAAGCTTTAAATTACTTATCTTTGGAAAATACTAATAAGAATCGTTTTTTACTATTAGAATATAACTTGCATAAACAACTTCTTCAATTTACGAAGAACTCTCTTTATATTACTTGTACAGAATCTAGCTGAAAATAATACTTTCATTTTTAAGCACGTCTTGTAAACAGAATTCAATCGAATATGCTCTAAGTGCGTTGTTACCATTTCTCGTTAAACGTTTCAAGCTTAAATGAGGAAAAGTTACTCTATATCATCTTTCAGATAGATTGGCTTGGAATAGAGATAATTTTGCAAAGAAAATTAAAAATTTTGCATGCTATAGCACCACCTATGCCAGCCCAGTAAATGCCAATTCTCAAGGCGATTTGGTCCATGCAGTTTTGAAGGTACTTCAGCCGAAGTTCCTATACCTTTCAAATACCCTAAACCCTAGGGACCTTGGTGAAAAACCATCTGGGGTTATGTTTTACCGAACATCTTATCATTTAGAAAAGGCAGAACCCAGTCTTAGAATCATGACGACATTCTTTAGATTTTATGATTAAAGAAAAGTAGAACTCGGTCTAACAAATCATAATAAAAGTTTCTTACAAAGAACCTGGACGCATCCTTCAAATTTTAACTTGATAAATAACGATAAAATAAGTAAGCTAATCAGGATTCAAAATAAAAGATAATAATCACCTGTTACTTTTGAAACCAATGGCTACCTTGATATGGTCCACCAATCAGCAGTAGAAAATTGAAAAAAGACGTTTAATGAGTAGATTGCAGAGTGCGACAAAATTATACGGGTGGATACGACGCAGTGGCACCTGCTGTTGCCCATGATGAGGAGATATACACAACTCGATACAGTTCTATTACTTCGTTTTCTTCTCCTTTTCAACCTGGGGTTTTTGGTATACTACTATCTGACTTAGGATGGTAAAATTTGTTGCGACACCAATTGCATAGCCCAAGAGAACTTCACAAAAAATTAGAAAAAAGTCACAATAATACGAAATAGTAAAGAAAGACATTTAAAATCGGGAACACTGCTATACAGACAAAAAATGTCAATGACTTTAAAATCTACATAGAATTTTTAGTATAAAGTCAAGGACACGGAAGACATGATTTAAAAAAGAAAGATATGTTCGATTTCATATACAAAATAATGGAAACAATTCATAGGTGGCTTCAGTATTAACAACTTATTTAAAAAGGAAACTCTCGAAAAGTCACCATTGTCTATGTAGTATTAAGACTTTACATCACAAGAAAATATTTACACAAGTATATATAAGATTTAAGAAAAGCAAGTCTATAGAGTGCTCGAGTTCTCGAGAGCTCTACCCTTCGTATTCACTAGACATCCAAGAGACCTGTGAACTATATGTCTTCATATAATATATTATTATGACGTGTCATCATCCTCAGGAAAATCAACGTATTGTCTTGCTTAAAAAGAACCATAAAACTTATCATAATTGTAATTGTTCTTTTTTTTTTAAAAATTAAGCGCCATATTTCTAAGAAAAAGAAGATTCAAATCCCAGCACTCCATTCAATATCTTCACATACACACAGTAGTTTAGTTGTTTTTATCTCTTATTTTCAAATGCAAAATTAACAGTTTCAGATAAGGGGGGAAAAAATACACACATGGCAGATGTTTTTGAACTAATTTTTAAAAAACACAATGTTTATATACTTGTTTTGATGTAGACCACTTAATAACGTATACCATCTTTCTCTATAGCCAAAACATCAAACCGTGAAAACTACAACCGCTACCCCAAAAAGTATCAAAGCACGAAAATAAGAATTGTTCTTCCCCCTGTGCCAATTAGCATTAGCTTAACTCCAACCTTTAACATATACTATAAACTCAGATCCAAAATCTCAAAATTACGGCTGGGTGAAGTTAAAGAATGTTAACATCTCAGAAGCCCTGGAAACCAATATAAAAGGAAAAACTCTGATTTTCGTGATATTTATGAAGCCAATGATGGGATAACGGCTATTCAGTTTATGAAAGCAATGCCAGAGATTAAGGTAAAAGATGAGGCAAAGGGAAATATAGCTATTCTCTAATATCTGTTAATAATATTTTTCACCAGAAGTGCAGACAGAAATGCACATTAGCTGGTGATCCTAGTTAAAATTTCAGTGAACCTATATTGAAAAGAAAGTTTTATAGTTTATTGAGGTTGCTACTAAATAAATTTGGTTGATTACAAGATTGCTAATTTGAAATCATTGCTATTGTCAAAATTCGAGACAGACATCATACAAAATCCAAACATGTTCCGGTTTCTAAAACAAATATTTCTAAAATCAGAAATAGAACAGGTCCTAAATCCTCAGGGATTATTTATCCTTAGAAAGCATTTTCTATTTTTCAATTTCTTACAATTAATTAAAAGCATTGCACCTTTTTTTTTCTTATTTTGAGATTGGATAGAACAAGCACTTAGATTCTCAAAAGTAAAACAAATAAACACAATTTTTAGCACCAAAACACTAAGTTAATATTCATTGACAATGATGGCAGGCAACAATAAAAGTCATGAAGATGAAAACAAATTAAGAAGAAACCTACCACTGTTTGGTGCATTTTCTTGGATAGTTGTGAATACTCTAACTGCAACAAATCAAACAAATATATTAGTCTTCAAAACAAACGGAAACTTTAACCAAAACTTTATTAAAGTCATTATGGCTTACCCATTGAACCAGCAAAATTCATAAAAGAAGTTAAGAAGCTGAGTTCCCCAGTACTTTTATTCTGCTCAAACATAGTAAGTTACCAATGAAGAATAAGGCTGGTGAAACAAAGAGTCAACATAATTCATCAAACGAAAAATTGAAGACAAAAAGAAAAACAACTTAAATGTGAAAAAATTAAGCATAACTACATCAACAGAGTAGAAAGCATCCTTGCCTCTCATTACACACAGGCAGCAAAAGCTACCATTTCTCTTAAAAACAATGGCAATTATAGCAAATACACAGAAACAAAGTTTCTTTCATGTAATTAGTGTGAAGTAAGCCATCAAGAAGTATAGAGTGAAAGAACCCATTTATTCATTACTAAAGAGGAAATAAGCACACATTCTGAATGGAAAATCAAGTATTGTATTGAGTGCAAGTACTTCAAAATTAAGTTCATAACTTTGATGACAACTAGGCATTTTTGTCCAATATAGCAGGAACATAGAACAGGTAATATGTTTCAACTTACAGAAAAGTTTTGCCATATTTGTGGGATCCTGGCAAAGAGAAAAATTGCATGCTGGGATGCCTGGAAAAGATCATATCACAACTCAATTCAAGAAATATTAAGTAACGAGAACCTTGTAACCAGCAGAATATAGAATAAAGGCTAAAATGCTCAACAGAAACAATTCTGCTAGAATAAATAAAAAACCACTTTTCTATATTCAGCTAACAACTAAAGCTTTAAGAATACTTCATTCATGACACAGTATCAAAGCCTCTACAACCAAGTGGTCTAGAGTTTCAATCCATGTCATCCTCATTATTTTAATAAAAGTTTAATTTAAGAAATAGGTAGGTGGCTTGTGCATTGTTCATGCTTCAAGCCCAAAGGACTGTTGCACGAGGGTTCAACTCTGAAAGTACGTATTTTCATCTAACAGCTTAAACTGTCGGGATAGTTGGTTCATGACATTCAATTGAGCAAATTTTCATCAAGCATAAGTAAATGTATTTTCAACATACTCGAATTTTGAGAACGACCAAAAGCAGCTTTACAAAAAGTTGTACAACAAATAAACAACTATTTTAACATCCCCTCAAGTTTGAGCATATAAATCGTATGCACCAAACTTTTAGATCATATAAACTGAATTCTGCACCCTCTAAAAGACTTGGTTAGAATGTCTACAAGCTGATCATTGGAGCTGATAAATCCATTACAAAGTTCCGTAAACAACAGCTTCTCCCTGACCAAATGACAATATTTTGTTTGGTTCTCTCATAAAACACTAGACTGGAGGCAATATGAAGGGCTGCCTAATTATCACTATACAACTTCATCTGCTCAACTTCACAAAAATTTCAACTCCTAAAATAGTTTCTTAATCCACATGAGTTCACATGTGGCCAAGACCATATATCTTTATTCAACTTTTGAACCACACCTAATACCTTTTGATAGCTAGAGAATAGCATTTGTATCGTCTTTTAAGGCAAGACTATCCAAAAGTGACACATTTGAGATAGTCTTTGCAAAAAGATTTTCTAAACCTAGGGAGACATTATGAACAAAACAAGTATAGCCAAACACACACAAAGAGACACAAAAGGACATTCGAAAAAATAAAGGAGTGAGGAATTTGACTTTCAAGAAAGGAATAGGGCATTGTATTTATTGAAAAAAAAAATCAATCTATTAAAAAACAAAACAACGAGGACTACATGTCCCTAGTGATTTATTGGAAAATTTGTATTCAACATTAAGGAGCGTGCAATTTCAATGAGACGTCTAGTCTTCCTCTCTGCTATGCCATTTTGTAGTGGTATGTGAGTATATATGGATTGATATAGAATGCCCTGTGAAGATAAAAAGAAAGCTCAACAGAGAAATAATGTACTAGAATGTTTTCTAACTGACACAATCCACAATCTAAAACTTGGAAGTTGTTTGAGACTAGGATCCATTATCTTCAACTTTACAAAACTTTGGTGACCCAAACGGTCATGCAAAAGCTCTGGAGCTGAGGTTTCAAAACACGACAAAAAAATCTCTTACCAAGGTAGGCACATGAAGAAGTCTAGTGATTAGGCTGTCCAGAAGGAATTTGATCACCAACTACAATTTGATCACACATATGATCAAATTTGAATATAAACTTCTCAAAATCAAGACCATGTGTAACTTATAAAGTTTTTTTGTTGATATCCTACAATGAGTCAGCAGCACAAATCTGGTCATTTCTTCTACTGCAGTCCAATCTTTTGCTACATGTAAGACCATATCATGGTTGGTCTGTTTGAGGGATACTACTACTCTTTGGGTTGCATGAAAGAAATGATGAATGTCATTAGCAAAAATATCTTGAGCATTTTCCAAAAAGAACTTGTATTGAAGGATCTAAGTATCTCTAGAACATTGGACAAGACAGTTGAAAGTCAAGCTTTTGCCACTGAGATTTATTTTCAATGGGAATATCACTACCTCCTTTCTCCAAATGGTCACGGTATCCTTGACCACGAAACCAGAACTCCACTGAAGCATACCAAAACAAGTAATTTTTCGAACTGAGTTTAACAGTCAAAATGATAGGGGTACTAGAAAAAGAAATAGCATGACCTGCAAAGGCCATTTCAAAGACAAAGCACGTTATATGAAGACCATAATGAAGACACAAGGTAGAAGATGTGAGGTCAAATGTACTCAACAACATCAAGAACTTGGAAATGATGAATCAAGGGTACAAACATGCCTAAACGCACCGATGAAGTTGGTGGAAGTGAGCTGGCAGGATTACAACAAACAGAGTGGACCGATTGAGATGCACGTGCACAATAGCTCCTAGGAGAAGAACAGCATGTGGAAGAGCATGCCTAAGTATTAGGCCACAGAACTTCTTGGTTTGAGTTTCACTCCTCAGAGCACATCTAACCCTAAGATTGTTGGAGAAAAATACAGCGGCTGATGAGATGGACGATTGGACACAGTGGACAGCGCCAATCAGGCAAGGGGAGAAGACAAAGCAGGATCTTACCCGCTTTGATACCAACTTGAATTTAGAGGATGACCAAAATATCAATGTGTTGTCCCAGCTAATGTGAGTGTGTGTGAAAACAGTGAGTACAAGTGCGTGTATGTATGTGAAAGCAGTGAGTACAAGTGTGTATGTGAAAACAGTGAGTACAAGCATATATCAAAGGTAAAGGCTTCAGCCAATGACTCTTAACCTTAAGCTAGGTAAACTCAAAAGCAGCTTTATAAAAGTTGTACAACCACATAGTTAACTATTTTAACAAACATAAAGTTGTCACTCACATACAGAGCTTCAAAGAGGAAAGGATCAATTTGACCAGCTAAGATAGTGGGTGCTACAGCACAATATCTGAAAACCAATGCATCAAGGACATGATCGAGAATATCCAATTGTATTACATAACACAAGAATAAAAATCTAGTTCTTCAGCAAGCAAGTAGGATACAGCAATGCCCGGATCCATGTTATTGTATTCAATGGTCGAGAATAATAGTAGATTATGGCAACCAATATTATAGCTGTTTCAAAAAATAGAGAGGAAGAAGCAGTTAGATAACTTAAAGAAAATGGAAGAACAACATAGATATACCCCGCAATAGATAGATCAGTACAAGTTGCATGATATAAAGTGTATGATACCTGTGCAAATACTAATTTCAGAACAATATATTAGTGAGAATTAGTCAGAACCACAAACAAAATAATGTAGGACAAAAAATTCCAGATAGGATTCCATAAAGCAATAAAGTTTAAGAAAGATTCAAATGTAATCAATGGACTGGGTCTTCTGGTGTACCAAACCAAGAAAGAAAAGGTTCAAAATGATTTTGTATATAACATTTAAGAAAAAGATATTCAGACAAAGTTAACTTTAGATTTATATTACAAACCAAAGCATTTCACGTTATGTGATCTTCCAGCCTACATCTATTAGGAATTCCAAATTACAATTATAAAAATATAACTTCCTAACGACAACTAGCAAAAAGCCAATTCTCAAAATGTAAGCCTTGACACTAAAATAAGATATCCAGGGATACAACCATAACCCATCCATTAATTATTTTCATTCCTACAGGCCTGCATCACAAAATAAGGGTAAATAACATAGTTTTTAAAGTAACATGATAGTTTTGTTTATCCAGGCCCTGTTAGACTCAAATAGAGAAACTTGTGAAAGTGCTTATTTATGAGTATCAAATGATGCCAAGCAGGGAGTAGGGCCTAAAAGAAATCTGTTTGACAAAACAAACTCAATGGTGTAGTAGGCTATGGACATCAGTTATTTTACTTTAACCTGCCAAGATAATAATATAATAATTAATAAACAATATCACAACTCAGTACATATGTTGGCAATTGGAGTTAAGAAACAAACTCACAGAAATCTGAATATATAACCAATAAAATCTAGTTCATAGGCCAAAATTGAGTGCAAACACCAACAAATCCAGCCCTGATCTCATGACCAGTCAAAAGAGCATGATATAATCTAATCATTGAATGGAGATATGATGAAGAACACACACGCTAAATAACACACAAACAATCTGATTGGTTATTAATTATATTAAAAGAAAAGCTAGCAAAACACTATTTTAAATACATCTAACAATTTTAATGGGTTTCCTAATTTAATGAATTTATCTTCTGATTTTGTAATTCTTAATAAATTTCAACTTGTGTTGGAAAGTGCATGGTGCTGGCTAGCACTCCTCTTATATTTTATCTGCTGCTTGTTTTCATGTCAAACTCTAAAACACCATAGCATAAACACACACCATAATCTCGCGCAATTCACAGAAGGAAATTTCACACTACGTATCAGTTCTGCGCAAAGAATGTACAGAGACCAAAAATCAAGCAAAAACTGTTAGCACACCTTGGATCAAAAGAAACAGCAACTCTCCGTAAGCCGAGAATGGAAGGCCTTTGTAGAGACAGTAAGCCAACGCGATGGTGTATCCGATAACTTCGAGCTCAAAGGAAATCATGCTAAGGCCTCTCACACTCTTATGCTTCAGAATTTTCAGAATCTGAACATTAACACGATAATAGCGTCACGAACACGGTTCTTCCGAATTGAAAATCCTAGTTAAAGTCCTAATAAGCTAAAAGAGGTTATACATGCTTAGAGCAACATTTATCCAACAAAACCCTAACCCTGACACTAAGGACGGAGTAGTAGCATTTAGTAGAAAAAAACGGAACATGTGAATCGAAGAAACAAATAACGAAACGGTTAACGGTTAGTGCCTGGGGGAGTTTGACGGTTGTGGAGGCGGCGACGATGGCGTAGCCGAGGAGTTTGGAAACGAGAGGGAGCAAGCAATCCTTCTCCGGGAATTGGCCGTGGCGGAGTGATCCCACGGCGCAGCTAATATCAATCCCTAGATACTCCATCGCTCTCCACCTGCGAGATCTGAAGAAAACGCTTCTTTCACCTAACAATTCCCTTTAAGTGAATCAATTGTAACTCAAACTACACTTTCTGAATTGTCTGGATTGATCAAGTTTCTGCAAAGAAGAATTGTATTACTCCTTCTTTTTTTTTTTTCTATTTTCTTTTTTACCTTTGTTGAACTATCTGAAAATCACGTCCCATTAGGTGTTTTTTTATTATTATTTTAGTTTCTGGATTTTAAAGATCCTGTATATTTAGCCAACTTTTAATAATTTAATTTTAATTACTTCAATTATTTTTATAATATCTTAAACTAGTATAATCTAAGATATTTTTTTTTAAAGGGGAGAACGAAGAAAAGTGAAAAATTTCAGAATTCAAATTGAATATTTCAATTTACAGCAGTACAATTTGTTTTGAAGAGAATTTTAAAGATTCTGTATATTTCGCCAACTTTTAATAATTTAATTTTAATTACTCCAATCATTTTTATAATATCTTAAACGAGTAGAATTTAAGATATTTTTTTAGAAGGGAGAACGAGAAAAGTGAAAATTTCAGAGTTCAAATTGAATATTTCAATTTATAACAGTACAATTTGTTATGAAGAGAAAACGAAATGCCAGCTTAAAAAACACAATTTTTCTAAAATAAATTTTAATTAAAAAACTTTTCGAAACTTAAACTTAATTTGATGGCAAACAATACTTTGTACATCTTAACAAAAACTGTTTTAAAAAATGAGTTAATTTTAATTTTATATTTTATCTTTTTTTTCTCTTAATATTATGTGAGAATTTTATTTATGGTATTAAAGCAAATATTAAGTAATAATTGGCACTTGACAAAAATAAAAAGAGTTAGATTGATTTTGACATATTAAAAATAGGCTGGGTTAGCTTGCACATATTTAGTATAATATATAACTCCTTACTCATCCCAATAAATTTTAATTTTAATATATATATATATATATATATATATATATATTATAAAAAAAATGCTTTATTATATAAATATAGTTGAAGTTTTAATTGGCCCATTTAAAATTTTAATAAAATGAATTGGGAGGATTGATCTTGATTAAAATTACAACATTATTAATTATTTACTTTTTTAAAACAACATAATTACAAAATTATAACCATTTTAAAAAATAGTAAACAATGTAATTGTTATTTAGTTATTTTATTTTAATTATAGTAAATATTTTTAAATATTTTACACATATAATATTAAAAAAATTGTAATTCCGTAAACTACTATATCAGATGTCACATCTCACAAATAAATTAGTTCATGCGCAAAGATTAAGTTATTATTTTTAATTATTTATATATCAAGTTAAGACATAACTTTCAATAAATAATTCAGATTACAAAGGATAAATTTATATCCATCCGATATTTATTTGTAATCAAATATAATAATAAATTAAATGTTTGTTATTTATAAATTTTTAAAAGATGAAAAGGATAACACACAATTAAAAAATTATTTAAGTTTTAAAATCAAGTCGATTTTTATTTTAAATATCTAATTATTTAAAAATAAAGTAACAATAAAAAATGTAACATCCCACAAAATTAAAGCTTGTATCCCATAGTTAACATATATCAAAATTACATAATAAAGCTAAACTGAAATTTCAAAATATATTTACAATATCATATATAAGTTTTTTCAAAATAATGCACTATTCCTAACAGCATTCTTTAAACTAGATGATCTCCCAAAGATCCATCTGCAGTACCATCTGCTCCCGTGTCAAGACACGATCATCACAGATAGAAAATCAAACACAATACAACCAAAGAAAAGGGTAAGCTAACCAAATTTTAACAAATAAAAAACATTCAATTTCATGTATCATCATAATAAAAGAATCTAACACACTACAAACATGACTCTACTTCCGGAAGACTCGTGCATTGAATAGACCCCGAGATATGCACCTGTCATACATCTCCAAAC
>Ga0209489_105466_pt1 | contig 21989 bp, 10 predicted proteins | sample SiratrowhiteBW_FD_187527 | JGI IMG/M metagenome (GOLD analysis project Ga0209489, IMG submission 187527) | Root nodule microbial communities of legume samples collected from California, USA - Siratro white BW (SPAdes) (version 2) | ecosystem: Host-associated > Plants > Roots > Nodule | place...
TATATAAATACCCCACATATATATATATATATATATATATATATATATATATATATATATATTATTGCTATGTTATTAGGGATTAGGTTTTGGTGAGTAGTGAATATGGTCAGTAGTGAATAGGGGTGTTTTAGTGACCAATATATATTATGTTTTGAAATTTAACTACCTTAAAGAATTATCTTCTTTCCTTTACTTGACGAACTTTAGTTACTATTATATTACTATTATATTACTATCTTTATTTTTCTCACCGAGAGACTCTTAATTTGTTTTATTTTATTTTAATTAAATTTGAAATGAAATTTAATCAAGAAGGAGAAGTGAGGGTGGCAAAATAAAAGATTCTTCATTTGAAATGGGTGCATAATAGCAAAGACTCTTTATTTGAAATATTATTGGAAAATGAGGAAAGAAGTAAATATGCACTGCAACAACAAAATAGACTCTTTATTTTTTTAATTACATTAATTTTAATTGGGTGAATTTGATAGTGGTATTTCGAATAAAATTAGGTTTGGACATAAACTCAAGAAAGTAACCAGTTTGGTACAGTTAAAATTATCTAAATAAAATATATATATATATATATAATGTAAACCGAATGACATCGCTTATATAATCTTTCAAATCGTAACGTTAACAGGATAACACCTCATCCGGTTAACGTTTTAAAAAATTATATAAACCGAATGACCCTTCATTTGATTTTTTAAAATGTAAACCGGATAACTCTTTATCCAATTTATATAATTTTTCACAATTTATCTGATTTTTCAAAACCTAAACCGGATGACTATCTATCCAATTTATATAATTTTTCAAAATGAAGAGGGTGGAGGATAGGGTTGAGTTTTGTAATATTAAATTAAGGATATAATAGACTTTTTCAAGTCTAGGACGATATCATGGAAGTGCAGGAAGAATTCATCCTTTTCCTCTATACCCTTAAGGCTATATTAAATGTTAAACAATTATATAGATCCAAGACTTGATTTGAACAGGACTTATATCTTGTGGCCGTCTACCATGGGTTGAAAAGAAATATAATAATTCTTCAACATATTAAAAGGGGGAAGGTACACTCTGATACGACCAAAGTAAAGATATCTAACTATTAGTTCTTTTGTTGTGATTAATAGGGGTGTAAGTAGGTTGCATCCAACTCGTGAAGTGCCCCCAATTACACTTTTGTGACAATGTCAAAAGGAGAAGACTTTTAGTGGATGTTGGACCGATGATAAAAAGCAGGATATCAGTTTAAACCTATATACGAGATCAAACAATAACGTAGCCTAAGGATTACCAAGAGATCAAGTTAACCCATTTTACCATAAATTTAATTATGTATAAATAATGAAATAAGAGAAACCTAATATTGAGATGTTGTAAGTACAGATAGGTATGAGGTATGGGTCAAGAAAGAAAAAAAAAAAAGTAAGAAAGTGTGGGAATCTTTGCTCCGACAACCTTGGAGAGAATTCCTCTAGATATAACCTGTGTATACACACACGAGACAGTAACACTACGTCACGATTGGATGTGTTGCTATCATTCAAATTCCAATACCTTGATTCTAGAATTGGTTTCCAGAGACCCCTAATTTATATGTCTAATCTCCACTTCTACTTATCTAATAGAGTATTATTGAACAGATATAAACTAAACAGTTTGAATCAGGTGTAGGCTAAACAAAGTGAAAATAAATAATTCTAATGTTAGGAAATAGTTCACAATTCACTAAACAGTTCATAAAAAATAACAACAGAAACTTGTAATTATATAAGAAAGAAAGAGTAAATGAAAAAGCATATAACGTGCTTCGATTGAAATCCTAACTAATTTTAATCTACATCTAGAAGAAGTGAGTTACAATATTAAATTTTACTGTTAACTCTAAGCTTAAAATTAATTTAATTGTTTACTACAAGGTTCTATTTATACGTATAAAACTATTAACTAACTTCCATAAAACGTCATAAAATGGTTGGAAAAGTTACGTACATATAACGTCACATGAGAACTAAAATCGTCAACCAAACACAGAGGTTATAACTGCTGCACCAGAAAGTCTGAATATGCTTTGAAGAGAGATGCTCCATATAGATATTTCCAGAGAGAGGTTGAAGATATACTTTCATGCTGATTATGATCTTAACATGAAATGGTAGCATGCTAGGTGTGGTGAGACGACAAAGCAAAGAACACAGCTAGTCTTAAAATATAGGCTGAAAATGAAAACGTTACTATACACTAATTAAAATGATTGAGTAGTCATAGGCTATTGTGATTTTTGAGTTATATTGTCCTTCTATTTATGCAACAATGTCACTTTAAGTGCCATAGAAGAGGATCTGAAAATTATGTAGTGGCAGGGGAGCATTCACCATATACCATAACAGGGCAGTGGCGGTAGGTGAGGAATATCGTATGAATATCTTGTTGCAATTGGTGTTAATTAACAAAAGGAAAACTATGCGTTGACAACCATGCCTAATGCCTATTTTGACTTTTGACATATTTTTAAATAATTTGAATTTTGACTTTGTAATGTATCATTTTAGTAAATCATTTATCCGACAAACAATGACATTTGTTTAGTGATCCGAAAATTTAATAAGTGGTCAGGTTCAGTTCATCACATAATAATACATTGTTAAACACAGTCTCGAAGTATTCTCTAGACAAAATTCGCTGACGCGATAGGAGAGTATGTGAGCGAAACTGTGCCAAGTTTCATTTAAAGGACTCTGGAGTAAATTAGCTTAGACGGAAGTCATATTTGTTGAAGCGAAGATGATAGATTTGACTTTAAGGAATAAATTTAAATTTGGCTTGTGAAATGGGATAAGGAAAATATCATTGTCATTGTATCATTTTCCGTAGTTTTAAGCACATGGTGTGTTTGGTGTTTGTATACTGAATTATTAGCCAGGTGTTTGTTTATTAGATTTTTTACCTAGTTTTTTTAGGAGAACTCTTTGTTTCTAGTATAAGTGAGACAAGATTATGGTCTAAAAGTGACTAATCAACTGTAAATTTCCATGTATATATCATATAAAAAGTTAAAGTAACTCAAGTGTTCTTTTATAAATATAGTTCATTCTTTTTCTGAAAAAAGAAACACATCAATATATCCATTGGCTAAATGCAAACCCTTTCAAATCCACATTGTTTCACACTTTACTAGCTTGGGCAACCAACCACCTACCATAATTTTTGTTAGAACAAGTACATGAGTGGTTAAACAAAGACACAAGAGTAGATTAACAGCATACTTAACAACATTGTATCAAGGATTATGGATTAAGGTAGTCCCAAGTTAAGGGCCTAAACACATGAGCAGCTTCAGTCTCTATGGTGTCCAACTGCTTCTTTGAAAGGTGCATGTACACAATCCAATCACCATTCCCCAAAGGACTTGGCATAGGCATGACATAACCAGCTTCACCACCCCAAGGAAAATGGTATGATGCAAACACAACCTTCCCCCACCCAAAGTCCACCTTCTCCTCCGGGAACCTCTGGCCGGAGGACACCACAAAGGCCGGTCCTTCGTCGGCACGATTACAATAAATTTTCGCCACTCCGGGAACCGGCCTGTGGGCCTCCACCCAATCAATCAGTCCTAAAAAGTGCTCCTCCGTGGCCGCCGCCGCCAAAAACTCGTGTACAGCCTCCACCACAAACTCTAGCGGCTCCTCCACCAACTCCTCCACCAGTTTCCCTCTAAAGGGTATGGAAAGCACGTTCCCGAAGTAACATTCCATCATGGCCTCACTCTCTCTGTCACCATTGCCTAGTCTCTTCCTTCCATCAACCACAATGCCCATTTTGGCAGTGACCCTTTTGCTATCTGTGTCTCTTGAAGCTGCACGCGCAACCATCTTCCATAAGAACGCGGAGAAACACTCGAGCTTTGAGCGCGTGGCGGCGAGGGACTGCATGTTGTGGAGCTGCTCTGCCGTGACGTAGTATATGCGGCTGAGGAGGGCGGTGGCGGCGGTAGTGGGAGGGGGAGGGAGGTTGGAGATGGAGGTGTAGAGGTTTTGTAGAGAAGGGTGGATGGAACCTGGACGGCGGGGGCTGAGGAGGGAGCGACGGAAACATGGATGGCAGGAAGTGGCGGCGAGCATGGTGGTAGGGTTTGAGGTTGTCGGGTGGGCCATGGCAGCCCATGAAACAAGAAACATGTTTGCTGAATAAGCATCTGCTATTCGATGATCAAATGTGCATGCTACTATTATTCCTCCACACCTCAGTGCAGTTGCCTGAAACCAAAATTATATGTAATATATCTTTCATTAAAAAAGTTACGATTGTATTAATTTGAATGAACTCAATCATAATTTTATTAATTTTATTAAGTTATCAAAATTCAAAGTAAATAATCACGTTTGAAGAAAAAAAAAAACATTGCTACCCTACATCTTTAGGATGATCTTTTGGGGTAACTTTGCTAGGTTTGGTTTCTGGTTGGGGATGGATTTGACTTTACAGCCACAGAAAAATCTTCAATACCTAATAAATGTTATTCTCACATCTGAATAAAGTGGGGGAGTAAAAGACGAAAAGAAAAGAAAACTTGTGACAGTGACGTATTAAAAATTATACGACACATCAAAATCTGAACTATTATTAGTGTATTATATAAGTACTTACTTCATTTTCCGTTATCTGCGGGGATTAATGCGAGAACAACAACCACTAAGATACTATCTACTTCATTTGAGTGTATTAGGAGCTTATACAACACTAATTGTGTTTCGAACCAACATTCTAGTATTAATTGTGGTTCAAACCTGCTCCAACACTCATAATAACACGTTTGTTCTAACTCCTAACCTACTAAATATAGGATTTGATACATTAATATGATATATATATATATATATATATATATATATATATATATATATATATATATATATTATGTGTGTGTTATAATACGTTAGCTTGAATGAATATTACTAAATAAAATTAATCAACCGTTTTTTATTAGTCCTAGTAAATGAATTTATTTGTTTCTTTTTAGTATTTTTGGAACGGTTATTTTACGAATGTTGTTGATAAATTTGAGTTGATTTTTCAGTGTTCTAATTATAAGCTATAGTAAGTCAATGCAAATTATTTTTATTTTTTTAACAACAAAAAATAAATAAAATAAAAGAAACACTTAAAAAGGATGTTTCAATTTTATACACCACATCCTGTCTTGAAACATCCTTATACACCACATCTTGTCTAAAAATAAATCCCACTGTTACCAAAACATTAATCTATAAAAAAAAAAAAACACTCTATTAAAGAGATAAAAAACTAATATCCTAGGGACACCTAAAAAAGTCAATGCATGTTATGATTTCCCTAAGGTATATTGAAGAGAGACTTGACTTTGCCTTAGACACAAATATCGAATATTCATGAATAATATTGGTTTCATCCTTGAATAAAATTACAGCTCTGTCTGGAATGGGTTAAAAAAAATACATTATGAAAAGAAATGACATGAAAATATAATAAGTAATGTGATAAAAAAAGAAAGGAAAAAAATGGATAAGAAATTCTATATAAAAATGGAAATAATTCAAAATTGTTAAATAATTCCGTTTCATCGTGCGTAATAATAAAACCTATATCATAATGTATTTCGATTATATTTAATTTGCATGTCTATTAAATTTAAGCTATGATCCACATACATCACATTATATATGTACACACAATATTACAAACATTCATTAAAACTCTTCATTTATATTTGTCTTGAAAAGAAATGGGTGAACACCAATCCTAGTAGAAACCTAATTAAATATAAGCATGATAAGTAATATAATATGATAAAAAAAAAAATAGTGAATATTAATAAGGTATTCAAAATAATCAGATTTTCATATAACATTAACACTATTTATCACTTATATAATGTTTCTTCTATTTCTACACAATTATATACAAAACATTAGTACCTGGACAGCAAGCACACCATTTTTCCTCTTTGGAACAAACTTGCCTTCAATAGATTGATCTGGGTTGTAAAAGTTGAGGTTCTTTAGTTCAACATCTGCTTCAGCCTCAATAAAATCAACCCCACGATTGTTACAAAGAACTTCAGGTTCACCCATGTTGTTGAGCACCACTTCACCTGCAAACACATAATAAGATATTAGGGTTTGTGCCAAAGCCTTTTTCAAAGACACCACCATGGATCCAAAGGTCATTCTGTTGGTGCCACAATCTTCCATGGTTGTGGATGTGGGAATAGGGTTCTTGTAGCAAAGGAAAACTCCTACATCCAGTGGAGGTAGAAGCAGGTCAAGGTTGGAGAGTGGAAGCCAATGTTCCTGCATTGGTAACACTGCTGCCACCACCTCTTCATTGGTCACATCCACTGAAAACTCTCCATTTTCAGCACACATTTTTTTTGGAGAATAATGTATAATTTAGGGTGAGATGTCATTTGTGGTATAGTTCTCATGTCTTGTTTATTTATAAGGCTAGTTGGATGGACCTACGTGTGTCTTTCACTGGAGTCAATGTTGGTTCATCTAGTCCATTTTTTTATTTTAATGAAAAAATAACAATATATTATGTACTGGTGGTGAACAAATCCTCCAAAACTCTTTTATATTGGGTTTAATGCTTTGTGGAGAACTTTAGTTCAATCATTGTACCAAAGATTCCCATATATTTTATTTAGAGTCTTGTATATGAAGAATTTTCAAATCATGGAGATAGATCTGAAATATGAGCAAGAGAAGGATCGAAAGTACATAAGTTTTAACCGAAAAAATCAATATAATACAAGATAGGTACGATACAATATTTAATTAAACGAATATATGAAATTAAAAAAATTAAGATAAGACGTGACTAAATTATGATATGCAAAAATCTAATTTAAATATATATTAAAAATTATATCACTGTAGATAATTTATACATTAATTAAGAAGTAAATTTGAGACTGTAAATTTATTATAACTTTTACATACATTAAATTAGAGTATTATGAAGTTAGAAAAGGAAAATAAAGTCTTTCTTATTTTATTATTTCTTAACACGTTATAAATTATGGTAGAAATGTGAGATGCAACCTTGTTGTTAATTTTAATGATATAATTCATGTTAGACATTTATAAAAAAAAATTATACAACAAAATTACGAGTTATAAATTTTAGATCCAAGATTTTTATTTTATTTTTTACAAATTTCAACTACTATTTAAAAAAATGAAATCTTCACGTGTCCCTAAATAATTTTATTGAAATATTCCAACTCATATTAATTATGTTGTATTTACGAAAATATTTAGATAATCTTTAAACCCTCTTCAGAATCAACCCGTTCAAATAAAGATATATATATTTTTTTCCGTAACTTAGTTCGTCACCCTTCACAATCTTCACTTAAATATCCACACCTACTATTGTCTTCCTTGTCGTGGGAAAGACAATAATAATCAGTAGTATTATTAAATTGAATACTTATCCGAATATAGAAGTTATAATTTATAGTAAAGTTCTTTTGTTTTTAAAAATACAGTAACATAAAAGTCATAATCCGATTATGATTTTCTTTTTTTATTTTTTTATCATAAAATAATTAATGTAACTTATAACAAAGTTACAAGAAGAGTTCACCTGAGATTGAAATCTCCATTTTTTTTCACAAGCACTTTATTAAAGGAATATAAGTCTATAACTCCTAGCCCTTTATACTCCTTTCAAAGGCATATTTATTCCAACCAACCCAATGCATTTTTTTAATCCTCATTACCATGTAAGAACTTACTTTATGGTCTCCTTCATCAGTCTATTCAAAATCTCTCTTACCATTGTAAAAGGTAGGGGAATAGAGGATTGAAATTATTTTAGAATCTCATCACCCCTTTATCCATGAAATACCCTTTATTACAAAAATCTATTTTGCCCATCATACAAAATAGAAAATTCCAGTTACATGTATTATATGTCTTTTTATAATCTACTTTTAAAATTAAGCCCTATCTCTTCTACTCTTAAACTCATCTAGCACTTGATTATCCTCAAAAACAATTTGTAACAAATACCTCTGCTCTAGAAAGCCACTCTAAACTTGATCAATGACCTTTAGTAGAACTCTCTTCATCCTCCCAACAAAAACCTTGGTTATAATCTTATAGTGATATTGGTTTGAACCTGATTTGTATGAATTTTCATATTTAGACACAAAAGTGATAAAGATGAGAAGTCTCCATTTTAATGAAACTCTTATATAAACTTTATTGAGTCATATTTTATGAGATACCAAAATTCTTTTATAAATTTAAAATTGAATCCACCTGATTTCAAACTTTATTATCACCACACTCGAATATAGCCTCCCTAATTTCTGTTATCTTAAATGTAAAAATTAAAAGTATTTATCTTTTTAATTTATGTTATTGAATTTTTTCAAATCCAATTTTGGTCTAGGGCAATAAAGGTTCCTCTTCATCCTTTTCTTTGATATAACTCAAGAATTCATCTTTAATATTATCTTGCTCAAGACCCACTTACCATTGAATTTCATTCCTCTCAAAGCTTTTCCTCATTTACTCATTAATGGCAACATGGAAGAGCTTGGTGTTGCAATCCCTTTTCCTTAACCATTTAAATCTTGACTTTTGTTAAAGAAAAGGTTGATAATGATTTACCATCTACCAAAATTCATCTTGTAAACTCCTCTTATCTTATATTTCATCCTGTCTCACTTCTTGTTTTTCTAAATCTAACACATTCATTTGCTTGAAAATACTCTTATTTTTCCTAAATATGTTGCTTAAGTGATTACTACTACACTTTTCTCAATTGTATCTTTAACCACTTCAAATTTTCTTTAGTAATAATCCCCATTATAACTTGTACTCTTATACTATCTCAAACTTCCTTAACTATATATTTAAACATTTTATTCATACACCAATAATCCAAGACTTTAACAGGCCTTAGGCCTCAATCTAACTCCATTATAAATAGTCACTCATTAGTTATCATCCCTCTATCTATTTTATTTCTTACTTTTTCATTTGATCTATACTAAGTGACTTCCAATCAAACGTATAGTTCCTCCATCTTCATATCTCAAATAAACTTATTGAATTTTCTTTTCTTTCATCTATCATACTCCACTTTCTCTTCTCACTATGTAATCGAAGGCATCTAATATATCTTAAGTATTATTGTTACAATTTTTTTTTCTTACCTTTTAACTACATTAACATATATTTATGATATCACTTAAAATTCAAAATGTAATCAAAATAAAGAGAAAGATAACATTTAAGAATAAAATATAGTGAAAATTTAAACAATAGCTTAAATGAGCATGAAATCAAAACAATATCATTTTAAAATATTTAGGATAAGTTCATGTCATTTTATTAGAACATGTCTAACACTTTATTATATATTTGATAAATTGATAAAAATATATAAAATTGAAAAATATGATTTTAAGATATATATGAGAAAAAATTGGACAAATAATTTTTAAAAATAATGACAATTAATTGATAAAATACAAGTTAATATAAAATCAAAAAGTGTTTCAAAGTATATATTAACTTAGAGACTTGTAAATTTCCTTAGGTTTATTTAAATATGAATATAATGATAGAAAGTTATAAGTTATATTAATACTCATTTACGTTTTTTTTCTAGGATAATCGATTTCACTTACTCCAAAATCTCACAACAGTTCCCCTTCATTAAGCATGACAACCTTGGAAACGTCACTCACATGTACCTAAGACCCTAGAAAGTGGATCCTCCTTCATGTTGCGTAACATTTTTCTTATCTTAGTTTATCTTCTTAAATATTAGAAAAAGTTACTTCTCTTTCTTCCTAGGGTTATGGCCACCTAATTGTTGATTGCTTTACTCTAAACGACTCACAACCATTGCTCTACCCCAAACTACTCACTTACCTCCATCTTCTTGACGTGATTGATTGATGAATTTAACTTATTCAAATGTTGTACTAGATAAAGTTGGTTGTTCACTAATTCAGGTCCATTGATAAATAATAATATCAATCATAGCCGTACTATTTTAGTTACGACAATAGTTTGAAACAACAAGGTAAAACGTGTATTGTTTATATATATACAGTAAAATATAGTAGATATTTCTCAATTAAGATAGTACAAAGTAATAATATGTTCTTAATATAGTAAGAATAACTAGTACATGCATCGATAATATATATTGGTGTTATAATATGATCTATTACAAACTCGATTGGATGAAATTTCTATCATGTAGGCTTTATAATTTTAAGCTTCCTATCAATTCATTTCTCAATAATAAGATATTTTTGGTACGGAAACAATACAATTTGAAGAACCAGATTTCGTTGGATAAATGTCAAGTCGACATGAAAAGAAGTTGAAGAAAAATGAGGCCATGCAGATTTCCTTTAAAGATATTCTTAGCAAGTAATGACTTCTTTTAATTAGTTTATTTAATATCTAATTAATTAGTTATTTTTTTAATATTTATATGGATACGATCGTGTTTAGTAATACCAATAAGTTAGTTATTTATTTATTTAACTAATTTATAAATTAGTTTGACTAACACAATAATTTTATATATTTATATACACTCATATATAATAAAGCTTAATTTGAAAAGTATTGAAGTATTCAATGTCTATAATAAATTATTGAATGAATTTTTTTTTGAAAAAAAATCTATAACTTTAAGGTCCACTTAGCCAATTATGATCCGTTAAAATAATTCATATAATTTTAACGAGGAAATTACGATTTAGTGAGTGGATTATGATTCGTTGATCAATTTCAAGATTCAAGCGTAATATTATCTTTCTAAATAGAATTAGTTGAGTCGATTTAATCAAAATTTGTTATTTTTCATAATTTTCAAAATCTAATTCCAAAATTCAAGCAAGTTTTTCTTTTAACAAAAACATATTTTAAATAAGTTCAAATATTTACATTTAACCTTTGCAACGTTATTTTCACATTGACGTCAGTCACATCAATTTTTAGTATAGAAAACCGAAAGTTTAATTCAAAACAAATTGAAGTGTAGAATGAATTCCAAATACTTGTTTTCTCATTTTATATATTTCTAGTTTTGTCAACTAAATTTATATATTGAAATTCAAACATTTCATGCATCAACTGCTTAAGAAATTATTTATACATGTAAACTCTAAATTTTAAATCCTAAAACTCACATATAGTTTAATGAATAAAAAAATAAATCTTCACAAGAACAATCTCAACCATATAACAAACATAAGCAAGTTCAAAAACGATTATTTACAACTATTAAAATATATATTAATTCTAAAATTATATTCGTAATAAAAATTTGAACTAAGTCAGAATCCACAACATCTTAACATCTTATACATGTATTAATCACTTCCTAATCGAGTTATAATACCAAAATACTTGCAAAAATAGCTTCACCTATTATAAAATTTAGCTACTCTAATAACTCAAACAATCCTCGTTTTGAAGAAAAAGTTTAAACATGATCTTAGACTAATAGAGATTCATCTTTATCTATTAAAATACACTTTAATAATCTTTATTTATCTAATAATTAAACAAGTTCATATATCTTTGGATGAAAAACACCTACATGCCAACAATCCAAGAAAAAGAAAAGCTTACTTTTAGCAAAAAATTGATTGATAAGTTTTATTCTCATGTCTACTAGTTTCACCACGACCGGTTCCAATTAAAAAAAAAAAAAAACAATTGACTCATAAATCTATAGAGAATATAGAGAAAAATTATTTTAGAAAAATGGTAGTTTTTTTTTTTCTAAAATGAAGTTTTGAATAATTAACTTTTTTCATTTATATGTCTTTTAACTAACACAATGAAATATTTAGAGTACATCTCATTTTAATCACTTAGAAAAAATAACTTTCTTCTTATAACTTTAGCTAGGTTATAAAACTAGCTTGTAGCTTATTTAATTTTCTTTAATTACTAACTCTTATATATATTTTTTATTATCTTTTTCTTTTAACAAAACTCATTTAAGAATCAATGTAAACTTCGACCTCTCAATTACGCTCACACATCAAAGTCATTAAAATGAAACATATTAATATTTCTTTATCACCCTTAATTTCATTTTACTTGTTATTATTTTCAATCGTATAAACAAAAATAATTATTACACTACTTTAGTATTATTGGGTTAATTTTTACTTTTTATTACATGATGCTACGTACACAAAAGAAATTCAACGAAATACTAGTTTAAATCAAGAAATAAAGAAAAATTAAATTTTTGAAAAAATAAATACAAACTAAATTTGATCCATACTCATTAGATAAACTTATTTAAATAAAATGACATGTCCAAATAAAAATAAATAGAAGTAAAAAAGAGTTTAATAAATTTTATTTAAGAATTTTTTTTTTAACAACCAACAATAATAAAATAGAAATGAACACTTTAAGTATGTTTTAATTCTTATACAAACCGACTAAAACTTAAGAATATAAAATAATTAACTCGGTAAGTGAATTATACAACATCAAAACTAAAAGGATTCAGACCAGCTAATAAAGTCCTATGCTACAAAGCATACTTCTCCAACACTAACAAACTAAGAGTTAACATATTTTTATACAGATTCCTAGATTTCCTCTTATTTTTATGTTCCTAGGCTTTTCTTCCTAACTATATAAATTTGCAAAACAAACAAAATCATATTTCTCTATGTCTATTGGCCTAACTTTCACTCTCTCCCCCACTCCTCCGACAAAGCTCCCGAAGTTCTAACTAACTACATTAGTGATTTCAAATACTTCATTAGAAAAAAGGTCAATCTGAATAAGAGAATGTTGTTCTCGATATCTTATGCTTAAATAATGATTAACTCTTTAATCGTGTTAGACAAAAGACTTCTACAACGCCTCCCCTAAATATCACTTTATTTTTATAGTTTCAAATCTTCGTCACGATAGTCACCCACATCAAAAAGTTGTTGTAGAGGTGAATTTAAAAAATTTATGAAAATCATGACACTCAATATAACTTTTTACCCCAGAATTACAGGACAAAACTAAGAGCAGAAAAGAAAAATGGATAAAAAAAACAATACTATACAAACCATACTTCTCTTTTAAGTGTTATTCAGGAAAATACACCTGAATAGTTTTTTTTATTCATCCGAAGGAATTGAACTAGGTATTAAAAGTTTATAATAAGTGATATGCATAACCCAATCAATTAATTAGACTTCTACCATACAAAACTCCAAAAACCCTACTTCTTTAGGTAATCTCTCATCAAAGCATCAGTTAGCTACATCTCCCTCTCTAACCCAGCAAACATCACTTTCACATTACATCATGCTTTTAATTTTAATTTAATCTGCAATTCTCAACTGCAATTCCTACCTCAAATTTTCTTCGTTAAAATTTATAAATTGATTATAAATAATTTGGCCAAACATAGGTGACACTAAAAATCCTAATTACAAAGTATTTAGTAATCACACTTTATATCAATTGCCAGTAACAATCGAAATTATATATATTATTATTTGGTCTTAGAGAGTTTGATCACCTTCAAATATAAGAGACCAATTTAGCAATCTAAAACTTTTGAATATTTTGGTCGTTAATTCCATCATTGAAATAATGACACACTATTTCAATTGCTAATGGGTTTAAAATTGTTATTTAACATAAAATGTTTTTTAGTGGCTAATTTGGTAGTAAAATTTGAAACTTGTGATTGAATTTTTTTTTGTCACTAAATATTTGATATTTGATACCGGTTCATTGATGGAAATTAATTTAGTTAATATCTAATACTGAAATCCCATTATAGAAAAAATAAATATTCGAAAAAAGATGAATAATTTTTATTTGAACTAATTAAGAGGAATAAAAACCTTAACACTAGAACAATAACAAATCAAGAATTTGACAAAAGAAAAATACTTTGAATGACAATAAGAATCTAACAATATATTTAAGGTAACTATTAAAAAAATTCCAGACAAAAAAGGTAAACAATTAAAAAAAATAAGTTAAGATCCTTTTCTAAGACACAAACTACATTTCACAACTAGGGGATAAGAAAATTAAGAACTCGAATAAAAATGATATACAAGAGACTCAAACGAAGCTGCGAATAGAAAAATGACTGGAAGTAAAAAATAAATAAATAAATAAATAAAATTAGACAAACCAGGTACCAAGAATTTTCAAGTAGCTGTACTGATGCACCAAAAATTGCTGGCTATGAGCCTTACATGTAGCGCAACATAAATTCAATTGGTGTTCAAATACGTGGCTCTCCAAATTTCTCAAATGCTCCATGCAAATCACGCACAGCTATTGATTCAATTGGCTTAAAAAACATGGATCCCATTTAAATGCAGATTTGCAAGTTTCTCTTTCAATGTTTTCAATTTGATTTGGACGCGCACTGGAGCAGCTGCCACATTTTAATCAAATAAAGGGGACTTCACATGCAGGGGGTCCCACATGCAAATTCTGCATTTGCAACCAAGAACACTCCAATAATGGGAATTTACATTTCAGCCCGTCAATACATTTTGAAACCGGGGACCCCAGTGTCTCATGTTGTCTCACGCACATTACTTCACTTGTTAGTTAATGTAAGTTTTCTAACGCTTTATGCACAATGCCAAAACCACAAACCGTAAAAGCTGAATTTCGGAAAGTGGGAAACAGAATAGATGTGATCCTCAATTCATGTGAAACAGAATGGAACCGTTGATTTCAACGTGAATTCGGTAACTCAATCATCACTGTGAAGTGATTCTGCGGCGAATTGCGAAACGAATTGCTTCGATCAAATGAATCAATTCTCGTGTAATTTTAATTGCCAAATTTCAAAGGATCAAGAAATTCGTTACATAATCGCGCCGAACATAATCACGGTGAATGCGCAATATAAAAATGAGGTGAAAACATGAAAAATACGCGAATTGCTAACTACAGCACTATGATATTTCAGAAATGCTATGGAAAAGTAAGAATTGCTTCGTACAATTTTCACCTAACTATTGACATTACACAAATCGTACAAGGGATAGTAGATAAAGAAAGTCCAATTTTGATGTCAATGTGATGACCAATGAAAATTTTATCACTTTGAATTGGAAATTCAAATTCAAAGACAAAGACTCAAAGTTCTATTTAGAAAGAAACCTCACTTTCGAAAAATAATTCAAATAATTATGAGTAAAAGAGTCTAAAAAAAACTTATATATTATGGACCTTGTTCTTAATAAAATTCATCTATCAAGTTTCTAGAAATTAGAATTTAGAAAATTTTTAATTACAAGAAAAGTAAAAATATATACAAAATTCAATAAAGATCCAATACAAAGAAATAGAAAAAAAAAAAAAAAAAATCAAAAAAACCAAAAAAAAAAAAAAAAAAAAAAAAAAACTCAGAATGACCAAACAAAAAAGTTAAACAAAAGTATAAAAATTCTATTATAGCTCTAAGCCTACTCTGTTGTCTTAAAAAGATTTAATTAATCCATGATTCCATCAAATGTTTTTGCTTTAGTACTTGTATATTTATTTGTTCTCCCTTACATCAACATCGGTGAGAGAATTATGAATAAAAAGTCTCAATCAACATAAAACACTACTTGAACTTGTAAAAGCTTATCTTCTTGGTGTGGAGTTTCGTGCTTAACCTAATTTAGTATATTATCAATAATTCTACTATCAACTTTTATCTTAATTACTCTCAACCAACTTTGGTGTCTCTCTAAATATTTGGTATAATAAACTTGTTCTCCTTGTTGTGTAAATATGAATAATTCAGATGTTTTATTATATCTTTCGGATTGTTTTATTGAAACCATTTCATACTTATTATTGGTTCCTATATTAGGAGTATTATGAAACTATTTGCATTGAAAATGAACTAAATTTATTATTAGGAAGCTAATATACCAGATTGAATAATATTAAAAATATTTCATATAAATTTGATTCTAATTCACAATTGGTTCTTTGTATATAAACATCATAACATCATAGTTAGAGGAATTCATGCCTTCATTCCAGATAACAATGTGAAATTTGTATCCAATGATAACAGATAGGTCATAATAACTTAACTCTTATTATTCATGTCATTGATGACATCCATCTTTCAAATTTGTTTTTGATACTTTTCTTTGTAGAATTTGAATTCCTTCCAACAATACATCACGACTGTCTTGGATGGGTCCAGTTTCAGGTGATATTGCTAAAGAGGCATTTTGTAGGATCTTTAGGAATTCAGAAATGCTTCATACTGCGTTAAAGGATGCATTGTGTAACCCATTGACTAGTGAGTGTAGTATTTCATATGAGGTTCCATCAGAGAAACCTCAACTAGAAGATAAAATAGTTTCTGTCCTTGGATGCATGGTATCCCTTGTGAACAAAGGGAGAATATTCTTTTTGGAAGATTCTCAATTATGAATTCCTTTCGTACTGCAGATTTTATCACAACAGAGGATAAGCAACACATAATTTGGACTCAACGCATAAGATCTTCAATGACTTCAGAGAATTTGGACTCAACACATAATTCAGTTGGAACATTTGACAGAAGTACCTCTAAGAAGAAGGATAATGGTAAAGCACAAGGTACTACAGACTTGAGTGAGGTTTTCACTGATAATAGGGAACTATCATAAGTCATTGCTGCTAATGAGGAAGGATGGTTTCCAACTGACTTCAGCAAAATTAACTCTTTAAAATCTCAAGTTCTTCCTTGTGGTACTTTCAAATGGATGTGTACGATCCACGTAAGGAGTCCCACATTACAATTGATGGCAATTGAAGTTAATGAAATGGGAGTACTTCTAGTTCTGTTAGGACAACAGTAAATGGGTTTAGTGAACATGAATACATGACTAATGGAAATGGTTCCAACATTGTGAAGAATAACTTTAATATTGTCACAGCTAACTCTCAACGGATTAAAGATCATATGGTTAAAGATAGGTTAGCCTTAAATGATGATGACTTGGGATCTATTAAAAGAGATATGTGTGCTTATCATATGAATTTTATGATATGATAAGGTATATGAATTTTGTAAAGAGTTAGAATACTTGAAAAATAACTAGATAAATTTGAGTAAAATACATTGTGTTTATATTTTGATCCATTAGTTGGATGAAAGGCGATGATCTTCAAGGATTAGTAGGCCTAAATGAGTTGCAGCAACCGGAGAAAACACTTGAAAGGGGATTCGACCGTGTGATTGAGATAAAGGTATGCACATAATTCTCTGGTCCTCTATAAGATAACCTTCTTTTAGTGTCATGGCTGGATAGGTGCATTCAAGAAGAATATTAATGGATGCTTTTTAGTGAATACACTAGTAGAAAATTAGGCTTCAACGTCTCTCCATTAAGACGGTTAAATTAGCAAACGACGTGGACAAAAATGCGGTGGCATTTTTGTAAATAAATGAACATAACCACGTCGGTTTAAGAAATCAACCGTCCTTGATGTATTTAAAAAAAAAAGAAAAAATCCAAATTTTGAATTTTTAAATACGTGCTTAAATCCCACGTCGGTTGGGATCTCCCAACCGACGTGGGATTTATACTCACTACGTCAGTTGCTCAACAAAACCGACGTGGGATTCACAGTGAAAAAATTGGGGCAAATTGACTGAAATTAGGGCACACACCACGTCGATTCTGGGCTTTGTAACCGACGTGGTGTGTTAACAGTAATTTTTTTTAAATTTCAGGGGATGCATCACGTCGGTTGGGAGTCCAGAACCGACGTGGTGCATCTATTTTATTTGAAACACGCCTTTTTCCTTTACTTTTCTTCTTCTCCGCTGCTCGCGCGTTCTCCCTCGCACTGTTCCGACATCTCTTCCTCACTTTTCGTCCTCCATTTGCAAGTCATTCTACTCCATTTTTACTCCCTCTTGTTCGCGACTTCGAGAGCTTCCATTTAACAGGTTCTATTTTCGATTTTGAAGTCCGTTTGAGCTGCGTTTCGTTTGGAGCTGTGCGGTGATTCTTTCTCTTTCATTTTTTTTTGCTTTTACTGATATTGTTATTGCATTGAGCATTTGTTTGTGGTTTGTTGTTTTGGTAGAGTTCGTTTGGTCGATTTAGGTTCGTTTGTATTGTTGGTTTTGGCGTGGGCACTGCGGGTTCGGTTTTGGCATCACCAAAACCGACGTGGCCATTTTATTTGAATTCTGAGGTTAGCGTTTAGTTTGAGTTTTTCAGTTTTGCTGCTACAGGGATTGATCGGAGAGGAGAGTGATGGATTTCTCTTCGGTGAAAGCTACGTTGGATTCGAAGTCGTACGATAAAGTTGCGGATATATGCGATAACCTAATGCTTCAGGTAGTTGTCTATTTGATTCTTGTTCCTTTTCCCCTTTCATTAGGGTTTTTGGCTCACTTCAAATTCTCGAATCCTCACTCAGGTTGCAGCCGATGGCATTGCTTACCAGGACGATTGGCCCTACGCCATTCACCTCCTCTCTCACTATTACGTTCACGACATGTATTTATCTTTCAATTCTCTTCTCGTTTGCGCGCTCTACATTACTGTACATTTCAATGAAATGGCTATTACTGAAATAAATAGTTCCTGTTTTGCAATTGATTATTTCAATACGTTATCTCAATTTGGAAAATCGGTCAGAAGCTCTGGTTACGTGACTATCCTGGAGTGCACGAGGCAATCCGTGGCTTTGATTGGAGTCAGGATCTCCAAGCTCTAGTCGCTGCATTTTCAGGCAAGACTTTAAAGAAACTTTTTACTGTATATCTTCACTATAATTAATTCTGTTGAATTAATTCTGTATATATGTCAATTCTGTTGAATTTCTGAAGTGAAAGCTGTTATCCGAGATCCTTGCTTCATCAAAATGATGTCCTCGCTTGTATTATAACCCGTTACATGTAACTTTTATTGAATGTTAATTATATAGACTTTATGTTATACTTTCTGGGTCGGGAAATTGGTGAAGGGTGTATGTGTGGATCAATTAATTTGTTTTAAAGTATTATTGGTTTTATGTAACATTATATAGTGTTATTTTTGTTGTGATTGCCGTAATGGATGAAAACCTCAGAATTCAAATAAAATCCACGTCGGTTGGGTTCCAGAACCGACGTGGATGTTAGCTACATCACATCGTTTTGGGACAAAACCGACGTGGTACTTCTTCTAATATAATAATTATTATTACTCACCACGTCGGTTTAGCCGTCTTAACCGACGTGGTGAGTCTAATCACTACGTTGGTTTTTAAACCGACGTCTGATTCAACATCTCCTGGGTCAACGTCGGGTGGAAAATCGACGAAAAAAGCCTCTCAGAACCACGACGAAGGCTGTTTTTCTATTAGTGATACCTACAATTTGATAACTAATTGGTCAATATTTAGTTATTTATTTTTCCTTAAAAAGCTTATCGTAAATGAATGTTTGTCACAATACTCTTGTACTTAATTATCTCTAGATAAATTATTTTAATTTTCTTGTTAAAATAAAATCACCATCAACAGTAATACATAAGACCCACGAAGTAAAGATTCAAGCTCCATTTAACGCTTCATTTTCATCTACGAGTCTAGATCCAACATCTAAACATATTCTCAAGGGACTAGAGGCTGAAACTATATGTTTAGTAGACTCATTCTTATTCTTATCTGTTTGTATATTGACCATTCAACTACCATTTGAGGAAGTGAGTCATTTCTATAATCTATTTGATGTGGCCTCATGTTACAACTCCTGGCCTTAACATCTTGGTATCATATACACATATGAAGTTAATTTCTGGAAAAAAAAGAAATACCCAATTTTCAAAATTTACACTTATGTTTGGAAAGAGTGACAACATAAATCATTTCACTCAAATTGCTCACAGGCGGCAATCATTTCACCTAGATAGTCGTTGATTTGTGATTCATGTCAATTAGTATCTTCAATCACCATTGCGACCTTATTATTTCAGTCACTAAAATCGGTGACTAATGTCCTTTTTTTTACAGTGAAAGATACGACAATTTTATTTGACTACACACCACAACTTTTGAATCTTACTAACCAAATCACATATCCAAATTAGGTTTCTATACCAAATCATTCATATGCATGTACTTGATAATCATACAACTCTTTTTTTCTTTCATTACCTAAGAAAGAAATTATGGAGAATATTATACGTGGAGGATCCTTCAGAAATAGGAAAAAGTGAGGAAAATTGCAAGATATCTTCATATTAAGAAAATTGATACAAAGATTCATACTTTTTTAGATTCTTTATGGTGGGAAATGCATTGGAAATGAAAAAATAAGTTAAGTTATTAGATGATATCACAAGTCCCTTAGATGTTAGTTTTTATGATAACAAATATTATAAGGCATGCAAAAGGTCTAATGAATTGTTAAGCATACAAACGATGCATTAGAAGAAGATCCAAGACCATTAGACGAATTGATAATGTTAGCGTACATGTACTAGACACACATTACGACTTCACTTACTAAGACATTCGAATTAGAAGTAGTGCAGAAAGAAAAAAAAAAAGATACGCTAGACGAACAGTCCAGACAAAGACTATGATCTTATAGCACATAGAAGAACAGATAAATGTAGTCATTCTAGCGAGGAGTAATCAAAAGATCTAATAAGACCGGACAAAGCTTTGAGTGAACATATTAGACGATATCTCTAGTGTATAATGGATAGACAATAAAATAGTGCAAAGTGACATTAAAAATAATCTATAACACTTGATCCAACTAGATAAAGGCACCAGACAATGCATATAAACTAAAAAGCGTCACATGAGTTAGTATCAAGAATCAAGCATACCTTATTATTATTATTATTATTATTATTATTATTATTATTATTATTATTATTATTATTATTATTATTACCATTATTATTATCTTTAATAATAATAATATTATTATTATTATTATAAATTTTATGATTACCTTAATTATTGTTATTATTATCGTCACAATCTTAATAATGATTTGATCCATTAGTAAACTCCAACAATAATTACCAACCGATCAAATATGTTGGTAAATTGATTATTTATCGGTAAAATTTGTTAGCAATAATATTAGCAAATATATATCTGTCGATAAATAAAAAAATTTTTGGAGTTTAAGTTTGTATAAGACATTCTGTTTGTTCTTCTTACAAAGAAGAACTATTAAAGAAGAACTAATACCCATATATAAACAATTCAATTTTCATTCATTCAAGGTAAGTTATAAATGAACCAAAAGGTCCTATTTATGTCTAACGGTCTTGCACTTAATGACACAAAAAGATATGGGACTAATAAGCTAAAAATGTTACATAGATGAGTCTTAAAGCTAGTGTCTTCTTTTAGTCTATTTTACATTTATTCTACTTGACGTGGTGTCTCTTCACCTTTGCCTTGACAAAATTTATAAGGATTCCCCATGGGTTGGTCATCTAATTTAAGGCTCAATTAAAGTCCAAGACTAATACACTTATGTCTTACAAAACTCTACAAGACTCAATTAAAGTCCAAGACTAACACTTATGTCTTACAAAATTGTACAAAATACAAAGAAGAATATACTCTTTAAATTAGAAGAACTTTCATGGTTGAAGTTTAATTTTCTTCTATCTTCTTTTGTATCATTATTATGATTTTCTATTATGACTAAATGTAATTATGTTTTAAAATAAACATAATTTTGTTAGCCCCTTACTAATACACCATCTTCTTTTACATCATATATGTTAGTATTCTCACAATACTAAATGGATTTGATGAAGCCATACAAGACAAGTTCAGCTAAGCAATGGCAGCAAGCAAGCAATTGGATTTTGGTCTTGATTTGGTGTGAGTGTGTTCGAGATTGATTGGCAAAGAACCTTGACATAAGTGAAGAAGGAATCCAGTAACACATGGTCAAAGTGATTCAATCAAAAT
>Ga0209489_105467_pt1 | contig 21987 bp, 5 predicted proteins | sample SiratrowhiteBW_FD_187527 | JGI IMG/M metagenome (GOLD analysis project Ga0209489, IMG submission 187527) | Root nodule microbial communities of legume samples collected from California, USA - Siratro white BW (SPAdes) (version 2) | ecosystem: Host-associated > Plants > Roots > Nodule | place: USA...
TTTTTTTTTTATATATATACTCATATATAATATATATATATATATATATATATATATTTATATATATATATATATATTTATATATATATAATTCAATTAAATCAAATACAATTATATAATTTAAATATTTATATAAAAATAATTTATTGAATAACAAATATTCAATAATTCATTATATCTCTTATTTATTTTAATTATATTTTGAATATTTCAGTTTAGATCTAAAAGACTTATAAATACTAACCAATTTCAGAGAAAATATTATACTTATAATTTTTGTTGTCAGTAATTTGAGCATCAAAGAATTTTTTATAAGTGGATCTCTCTTCGGACTTCATCAACAATGTTAGGTATCTAACTATGAGTCTAAATCTCACATTATGTACAAAAGAGAAAGAAGACTCATAAACTCATTACTTATGTGAGTTTGACTCAGATTTCATTGTTGTGAGATTTATTCCGGATATCATATTGTGAGTCTGACTCAGATTTCATTGTTGTGAGATTTATTTCGGATATCATATTCCATTAAGTATGTGAACAAAAGTATAAATAAGAATATTTTTTAGGTACTAAAAACTCAACCTTTTAAGAATATCACTTTATCCACTTTTAGGATTTTTTTTTTAATGAATTTTTATTAATAAAAAATAATATAATTTCACAAGTTGAGAAATAAGATAAATACTTTCTTTAAAGATATCTAATTCTCCATGGTAGATGTTTCTTACGTGTTAATTCTTTATAAATTAAATGTTGTAAAACATCTTTATAAATAAAGATATTAACTGATAACAGTAAAAGTAAATATTAACTTAAGATTTAATACATGTATGTAATTATTATAATGAAATAATTAAGAGTATTGTCCATATTCTTTTTGTTTCTTTTTTGTTATTTTTCAATAATATTTTTTATATGATAGTATATAATTGCTGAATTTTGAAATCTCGACCTAATTAAGATATCATAGTTTATAGTAAATTATAATAAAAAATATTACAATGAATTGAAAATTTATGTAGATATTTATAAGTTTTAACAATTATTATATAATTCAAATCTAATATTAATAGAAAACAAATTCTAATTGTCTCAAACTTTCTACCTATCCCAAACAAAAACTTGACACCTTATATGTCTATTTATTCAAAATTTCACTTATGGACATAGAAGTCATTCAATACTCCTTAAAATAAGTCAATATTAAATTAGCAAGTGTATTTTAAGACTCTTATAAACACCATCTTAACCTCTTTTACCGGGAAACTTCATCAAACTCTGAATTGAATTTCAAAATCTCTACAACCCCCTTTCTCTTTAACATATTTAGTAAGTGTTAGGACACATCTATTTATCCTTTATAACTTATAGGAGTTAGGCTTACACATAATAAATTTTCATTTGCAACATTTTACGACTCAATTTGTGTACTAAATTAAAATTAGGAATTCAATGAATAGTTAAATATTTGATACAGTTTTATTATGGAAAGGTACCTTTGATCTATTTGACTAATGTATTTTGACCTGTTACCTCTTAATTTTTAAATATAGTTTGAAATTTAATTGCTAGCATTTTCAATGTAAGTTTAAGGTTCAAATTAAATAAAAATAACAAGATGAGCAGTGTATATAAAAGAAGTTTCACAAATTTATTACCTTAGTTAAATGTGATATCTTGATTTTTTTTTTATATAATTTGTTCACGATATCCAATAAATTAAGGAGAAAGTGAAAAGTCCTAAAATTGAAGACTCCTTCAAAGATTTAAGGTAAGTATGTCTAAATAAACGGTGATAATGTAGGACATTACTGATGAAACTCGTTCTTAAAGAAACAATAAATAACACAAAAGATACAAAAATCTGTTATATTAAAATTTATCCTGTTTTTTTTCTAAAATTTGAAGATACTTCTACCATACCGAAGATACTTTAAGTTATATATGAAATAAAATTGAAGATAATGTCAACATGTAGAACAATATTGGATGGCAGCAGGCCTACGTATCAAGTACGAGTAAAGATGCATTCTGCGCCACAAAAAAAAAAGAAAAATATTGAATATTGATAAAAATAAATTCTGATTTCTATTACTGTTTTCTTATAAATGTACTTAATTTAATAACATTTTATAAATATTAAGTGCCTTCGATTTATTAATTATAATGTAAATATTGTAATGTATCATACACTTTTAAATTCACGTACATATCAAATATAAAGTTATGAATTTATTTACATTAAGAAAATACAATATTGATTTTTTTTTCGTTTAAATTTAATATACATATATAATTGCAGAAATATTGTATAATTTGATTGAATAGTGTGATTTTTAATTTGATATTTTACTAAAATTATTAAACATAGTAACTTACTTTAAGTCTATCAGTAACAATATTTATTTCCTATTTTAATTTATCTATCTTTTCATCTCTTTTTTATTTAACTTTGTTTACTTAATCTATTTTTACTCGTGTTTTCTAATTTCATTGTTTTTATTTACGTCTTCCCTTTTTAAGAAGAGAGGGAATTGATTGGTTTTGGCGCTGAAGTGTGTAATCAAACTGCGTTGTGTGTATTTTATATCTACCATTCCCCAAATAACAAATAAACAAAACTAACAGATATTATAACTATTGTTTTAATGCGTCTAACATTCTTATAGTAATGGATTAATTGTGCAACATTTGCAGAGGGTCGATTAAGTTAAATTCGTAGGAATAATATGGTTTGAGATTCTCGGAAACATATACGGTATAAATTGTAACATCTGAAAAAAAAAATTATTCCTCTAAAATTAAGGAATAAAAGGTATTGGATCATGAAATAGGATATTATTTTGAAAGAGAATAAGAAATATGTAAAAATTACGTTTTTTTTTAAACACATTGGCGCCTGACATCAGTATTCTCGCGTCTGCCGCAAACATTCTAGAGAAAAATGCGACCAGTTTAGGGGGAATTGCTCCCGACGTTGAACTGGCGTCAAACGCAAGCATGGTATTTTGGGACTCCTCAATAAGTAAGATTACACAAATTCTAGAATATCATCTTATATAACTTTTTAACTTACATATCCGTAAAATTAACAACATATATTTAAGGTTTAGAGTGCCATAAAAAAATTTCATATACATTAAACATATTACATACATGACAAAAAAAATCAAATTAAGAGTCTATATTAGTATTTATGAATCTGTATTTATATCTTCAAGATAAATTAATAAATTAATATTTTAACTTGTGAAAATAAAATAAATGAAATAAATAGATTTATCATTCATATTCTGTTATAAATTTAAGAATTCAAATATCAATCTCAAATAGAATACAAATACAAATAGGTGTATCACCCACTCAAAATCATTTATATACTTCATTTCAAACATATTAACTTCACATAAATGAATTTGTAATCATCCAACTTTGATTTCCTTATCAATACTTAATATTCAGATTATTTCAATAAAAATGATTGCATGTGAATTCATCATTCAATTATAACACATATCATCTCATTTCAACCATATTAAAGTATATAATTTCATTTATAACCATAATATTTTGATTTCCTTTCAATTCTTAGTACTTTGGTTTAATTTCAACAAAAATAGTTATATATGAACTTATCATTCAGTCATAACACATATCATATCAATTTAACTATATTGAAGCATATAAATACATATATAATCATGGTACCTTGATTTCCTTTCAATTCCTAGTCCTTTGATTTTGTTTCAACTAAAATGGTTATACAAATCTATAATTTAGTCATAACACATATCATATCAATTCAACTATACTAAAAAAGTTTATTAATAAGTTTAAATAATTTTTTTTTCATTTTAACTAATTTTTTAAAAATATTTTCCCCTCTAGACTTTTTCTCCAAAGTTTTTTAAATCAATCATTCTTTATTTGAATAGATTACGTTGAGCAATAACAATGTATAGATTAAGATAGAACAAAATTATTCTTCTAGTATTGATTTTATTTAATTTTTTTCTCTTTTTTTGAAATTGTGAAGTTGGTATATATAGGATATTAATTAAGATTAATTAATGGAATGGATCAACACAAATCATGTTCTTTTCAGCTAAGTACAATGTTAGTGGGCAGTTTTAGGTTGGATAAGTAGTTTTTCACCTTGAGATGAAAAACAACTAGTTTCTGTTAGTTAAAACATGTTAAGAGTGTTAATATTGATATAATTATATTGTGCAATCATTATATGATTGTTGTAGTTATGTTTTATGTATATCTAGTTTTAGCATTGAGTTATCACTTAAGTATTCTTTAAGTGTAAATATTGTATGTATTTGTATGTATTAAAGTGTCAGGATAGTTGTTCAAACCATAATATTACTCACTTAATATAACTTAAGACTTAAATGAGAGAGTTGTTGAAATAATTATCTTTCTTTTAGAATTTTCATCATAAAAAAAATTAAAAGTCTATCTTCCATCTTCTATAATCTATCAATATCACTATCTATCTATTTATATATTTATTTATAGTATTAATATGAAGTATGAATATTTTAAATAAGGAAATAATAAATCTCTATGAAATAATAAAAATTTCTATTAAATAAAGAATCTTATTAATAATTTTTGACATCAAAATTAACCAATCTATATTAACCAAGATAAAAATAAGACTTTAAACATTTAAACTCTAAAAAGTTACATAAACAAACTACTTTTAATACATAAAATTTTGGTCAAAAAACCTCAATAATCAAGGTTGCCACCATCATACTCAGTATTTATTCTTTTCTACTGCTGTAAATTTCGTATATTTAAAAAAAAATATTTAAATAATATTATTTAACAAAAAACATCATAGTATGTGTACTACATAATATAATGAACACCATTATATGAATTAAAATTGATAAAAGTTTAAATAAAATCAAATATTATTATTGACCAATACACCAATATATTAATTATTTATTGTTTACTAATTTATAAATGTTCACTTTAGGATTTATAATATATTAAAGTAGTATATTTTTTTACAATACTTTATCTTTAAAACACTTTTAATTGTATATAAATACTTTAACTATGCTTTTCGTAATTTATATGTTGACTTATAATGATTTTAGACTTTAATTTTGCAATTAAATATATTATATATTAATTGAAATAAGATTGAACCATTCCTCTATAATTATGTTTATGATATTATGTGGTTGAAGATAAATCTTAATTAAGTGTGATCCTAAATAATTGTGAATAGTCTGTTTGATATATGATTAAATACAAGACTATAATTCTTACTATGATTATCATGAATAATAATTTTAGCAAGTATAATTGAAAGTGTATGTTTTAAAAAAATTAAAATTAAAATGCATACTATGACTATTGCCACTAAAATCATTGTCATAGCTCACGATTATAATAATGATAACGACAACTACTATAAATTTTCGATGTGTGTGGAAATAAAATTATGATTCTAAATTATCATTACATTTTTGTTGACTATGCATGAATTAGTAACCATTCTAGACAAGATTGTTAATTGTCATATCTGCGCCGGTGGACCTGCATGTTAATTCAACCACGAATATTTTGAGTAATGATATTTTTCTCATAAAGTTAGTTTATTATTTTTAATTGATAACAAAGTATTTCAACCTCTATTATATATGTTTCTTTATTGACAAGATTCACTATGCATTTCTTATTGACAACATCTTCGGAAAAGTTATTTTTTCTAATTTGAGTTTTTTCTATATAAAAAATCGTTTATTTACATAATAAGTTGAATATTCGAAACATCAACTTTAGTAAAAAAAAATCTGAAAAATAATTTTATTTACATGAATCTAAAATTTGTAACTTACGATTATTTCTTACATTTTTTTATATATATCTTTTTGTTAAAATTTATTTATTTTGAGACATACCAATGAGTTAATTATCTTAAAACTACTTTTCAGCAAACTAATAACGAATTCTGATTATTAAAATAATTTAGTTTTTACAGTAATCTTATAACTAAAATGATTGTTATTTTATCATAAAAAATCATATTGGGTAATGCTTTTAGTTTCCAATGTTAAAACTTTTATTTCAATTTATTCTTTAATAAATATTGTCTTAAAATGTGTAAGGAGATGCTTTTATAAAAGTTAAAAAAGTAAAATATTTCGATAAATTTTAAGATTTAAGAATCTATCAATACACATTTTCTTTTTAAATAAAAAATAGAAATTTTGAAGGAAACTAATTTACAATCAAACAACTTCAAAATCGCTTCCTTAGGACAAATTTCCCAAACTCGTGTAATTTTTTTTTGAAATTCCTGAAATGGTACATTTTTTTATTTATTTTCGAATATGGGGGTAAATTGTCCATAGGAGACAGATATCATTGTAAAGAAATGGTGATCTTATTTTGCAATTTAATATAAAACTAAATGAAATTGTGAAAAGAGGACACGATCTTAATTTACTAAATGAAATTGTGCATTTAATATTTTAATTAATGAGTTAATTAATATAGTGAGAATACTGTACAATTTTAGAAGGGTTAATATTCTCCACCCAGTTTTGTTTGACAAGTGTGATCTATTGCTAATGTGTAACTAAAATAAATGCAAAAAATTTAATTTAATTTGAATAGAAGAGTGGTTACTGAGAAGAAAAGTTACATGCTATGAATTTAGTTATTAATATATAAAATAGATTTAATTAGTAATAAATATAATTTAAAAACTAACAATAAATTTATTTAAAAATTATATAATATTTTCAAATTTTTCATTCTAAATTTATTGCTAAATCTTAATTTTATTTTAAATTATTTTTATATTAATAACTAAATTCAAATATTAAACTTAAACTTAATTTTGCTAAATATATTTTACTACTAAATTTTAATTTAATTTATTTTTTCTTTTCAAAATCAAACTTACTTTTAATTTAGTTCAATATATAAATCTCATACTAATATCATTTTTTATTTTAATTTAAACAATAATTCCCTCAACTATTATTGTTTAATTTCAAATTAGCTTCACATTTGTTTTAATTTAATTTCAATCATTTTTATCAATAAATAAAACCACTTTTGTAACTGTGTATTTATTTTAGTTGCACATTAGCAATACATCACACTTGCCAAACAAAATAGAAGAGGAATGGGTGAAAAATATTAACCACTTTTAGATCTTACAATATTCTCACCATATTAATTTAATTCATTAATTGAAAATTTGGCTACATGATTGGCTACATGATTTCATCTAGTATATTAAGATCGTGTCCTCTTTTCACTATTTTATTTAATTTTATATTAAATTGTGGAATAGGGCTACAATTTCTTTACAATGATATTATGTCTCCTATACAAAATTTACCTATATCCAAAAATAAATAAATAAAAAATACACCATTTCAAAAATTTCAAAAAAAAAAATTACACGAGTTTGAAAAATTTATCCTTCCTTATCATTTTTAAACACTTCTAAAGAGAAAAAGTTTCACATCTTCAAGTTATCTAGTACTCAAATAATAATTATCTTATCAAGCACAATATCTTAATATCAGGGACAAAATCTATCTTGTAAGAGATAGAAAAACAGTTTTTTTCACCTACTCAGCATTTCAAGAATCTACATCATGTTTCAAGATAAAAAAAAAAAAAAGTAATTTCTCTGTACATTTGTTCTTTAAAAGTTTATTATTCTAATGAAAATGATCTTAAAAAATATTGGGCCGTACAATTCTTCTTCATTTGTTAAATTGCGTGGAGGTGACCTAGACATCATTTGTCGAAACTCGTATTTTGTGAGTATATATTTGTGCTTCTGGGCCGGGCTTGTGTGTGTGTCTGAACAAGACTTCAATTTTACATTTGCTAGGATGCACAAAGAATTATACTTCATCCAGTTCTAATTTTCAGAGGATATCGATTGGGTTTAAAATAGTCTTCTATCTCATCATATTCTTTTGGAGACAAATATAAAAAATATTTAATTTTATTAAGCTTTCTTCTTTTTTTTTTCTTTTTTTTCTTTGTATAAAGTAGTGATGCATAGATGATATTCACATTTTGAATTAAATTAAAGATATTTTAATATAATGACATTAATTAATACTGGATTAGTTTAAATTTATTTATATTTCAGTTTATTAAATATCGTGCATGATTATGTACGTGCACATAGTCTTAAAAAAAGTGAAATGAGTAATATATAAAAACGGAACTAATGTTGATGGAATTAGTTTACACTACAATTTTTAACCTAGATTATTTTTTGTGTTTTACATAAAATAACATTGATGTAGAAGGTGAACAACATTTTACATCAACTATGTTATATTTCCTTAAAATTGCATAAAAAGAATTTAATATTAAATAAAAAAATTTTTACGTCAGTTAAAACTTGAACCGATAACATTAGTTATGTGGAGGAACTGATATTATTATATATATTTTTAGTTATGTGGAGGAACTGATATTATTATATGTATTTTTATATTGTTTCAAGTTTTAACCAATATACTATGTGATTTTTCTAAAAAAAAAAAGTTGTTTTTGTTGGTAGTTTTCTCAACTAGTAATTTAAATCAAGCATAATCAATATATTTTGTCATTTAATTTAATATTCAATCAAAATAATAAATACTAAAATTTACTAATTAATATATACGTATGATAACTAAATAATAAAATTTTAATTAAAATAATACTTAGCATCTATTTAATTTATAAAAATGTAAAATAAATAATCAAATATTATAATTGTTTAGAAGTAATGTTAGAAAAATGGTGATAACAACAACTTCTTGTAAATGGCGGCATAGGTGCGAAGGACTTAAGGATGGTAGTTACCATGCAACTTCTTGTATGTAAATGGTGGTACAATAATTTTAGACTCACTTTGCTTCCGATGTTCCATTGTAAACAAGGAATGAAAGACATTGTTTGTGTGTATTTGTATCCAACGATTATTATTGATTTGCAAGCGGGGAAAATAATGAGAGGAGAAGAGCATCCTTACTTGTAAAATGAGATTTGTGAGGAATTAAATACTAGTACTATAGAAATCACCATTTTAACCTTGTTTTGTATATGCATGAGGTGGGATATGTGACCTTTGTTATAAGGTGAGCTATGGTGTATGTGATTTGAGGTTGGTTGTTGGGCATATAGGTTGATGGTGATAACATTGCTTTATTGTGGATAAGGTTAGTTGTTGAAGAGTTTCGTCATCGGTGAATTTTGTTATTCATCAATTAGGTGAGATAATTCATTATCTCAAATCACAAAATCGATTATACATGTGTTTTTGGGAAGGATAATCGATTATCCAAGTCTATAATTGATTATGAAAAATGTTTTACACACATAATTGATTATCTACCTTAATTATTGATTGTCTGGTTAAATCTTGAGATTATCAACTTTATGTGAATGCTTTGATGGGTGGTGGGTGAGTTATGGAAATGGGTGAGTGGCGGCGGTGGTGGTCAAAATAATTATCATTAAAAATAAAAATATTAATATAATCAAAATAATAACAAATATTTTAAATTAAAATAAATAAAGTTTTTTAAGTCGTAATTTAATTAATATATTCATTTCTAGTATGAATAACAATTATATATATTTTTTTATTTTTTATTCAATTATTTTATTTTAATATATTTTATTTTCATTAAAAATAACCATAATTTTTTTAGTGCTTATACTTAATTTTCTACGTATTATTTTTTTACTATAATATTAAATCATTAGAAAATAATTTTTTTAACATATCATAAAAGGAATTTTATCTCCAAAGAAAAGATGTGTTATATTTTTACAATTTTCACAATTTCGTTTACCAACAAAATTATTTATTTTTTAATTCTAATCTTACAATTTTATTAATTAAAAAATTATCAATTATAACCCACTAAATTAATAAATTTTGATTGTAAATTAAATTTAACTCCAAGGCCAATTTTGTAATTTTACATTTTTCATAAACTTCTAAAAACACAAAAATTTATAAATCACCTAAACCAAATTAATCATATTTTTCTTTTTCAATTACTTTCAACCCAAAAATAAATGTGTAATCTTATAATTTTATCAATTAAAACATTATTTATACTTATCATATCATTAACAAAATTTTCACTCAAATTCTTTTAAATCTCACCATCCTTTTTTAATCTAAACAATTAAATTTTCTATATATTTTCATCTCAAATCACTCAAATATACTCTGTTAAATATATCTCCTAATCGAAACAAACTTTTAAAATATTAGTGTAACTAAAATAAGTTGTTAGAAAATAGCAACACATATAATTTGTAAATGACAATGATAAAGTGTGAAGTAAGTGATGAAGTGGACGAAGGAAAGAAAATACAACGTAATAGAAAAATGTAAAATGCTAGAAGAAAAAAATCAACACAAAATAAATAATAATATCAGTTTAAAACTAATATATATAGTATATAACATATTACATCGTTAATAAATAAACTAATAATTAAGAAGATAATAGATTATTAAAGCGACTCATATATATATGGATTTTAGAATTAATATAGTCCTGTTACATATAACAACTATACATTTAACAACTATATTAATTATAAGAAAACTAATATAATTATAAAAGTTTGTGTAAACTTGCAATGAAATATTGTAGGTATATATTTGTTTGTTGGTGAATAAGCAGGGATACTTGAAATGCTTGGGACATGAAAAGTTACTTACAATGAAATATTGTATGTATATATTTGTTTGTTGGGGAATAAACAGGGATACCTTACATGCTTGGGACATTCTGGTTCATGTCACACCTAATAAAGTTTCTTTCGTTCTTTCTTTCTGATTGGCTGAACCCAATTATATCATTATCACACACTGGATATGCACGAGATAGTGGGCACTGTGAGGACCATAAGCTAACACGTTTGCATGGGTTGGTGATGACATGATTCAGTCAACATTGCATCAAGTTGAACGCGGCGATCGACGCTGATTCTTAGTGAAATGACGTGCAGCCCCTCTCCTCCATACTCATCCTTTCAATCTTTCACTTTACAACATTAATGTAATCCAGCCAATTACAGGAAGGACAAATCAGGAAATTGTGGTTGATGCCGCAGTCACCTGGTACCTGATGTAAAATTATGGAGAAAAAAGGAAAAGTTACAATGATTGGTGAAAGAAGGTATAGATGAAATCTTGTGCTTCATTTCTTTTTAAATCTGTAATTACTACTGCACTTGTATCACATGAAATCTGTTCATCTCGTTTTCTTGAAAGCAACACATATACCAAATGAATAACACTGATTACATATTTTTTCTTCTCTATCTTGTTCTCTATTTTTCTGAGTTTCCGTCGTTCCTATTGTTATATATAGTTATTCCCGTTTTTATCAATAAATAGTAGAACCTCTAGAGAACTGATCAAACATAGTAATTTGATTACCAGTAAGTTTGAATTCATTGTCTATCGAACAAATCACATTACATGCAAAAGTCCCATTGGAATCCCTGTCATTGTAATATTGTATGAGACACTATATATGGGTGTTGATGCAATATTAAATATCTTGTTTGCCTTGTGTTTAAACATGGCTTCCTCCAGTATAAGATGATAATGGAGTTGTAATATATATATAACTGTCTAGATTTTCTTCTGATATATTTCAGAATTCTGTGAATTATAATTTTATCGAGTACTTATATCTTGATATTTTCTCCAAAAAATATAATATTTCAAGTATAGATCTTGAGAAGACAAGAGATACGTGTAATGATTGCTTTTTATCCACCTTTAATTATAGATAAGATATATTAATAGTGACAATATCTAATTGGTGGATTTCCGATACTGATGATTTATAACATGTAGTTTAACCGGTAGTGAAGATGCTAGGAAGGTATACCCACCATTCATTGTCACTTACGTAAAGCTAAAATGAGTTAATTTGTCTGCTATCAAGCATGGAAGCCGATAGATATACGAGGACTGTGTGTGTTTGCATGAACTCCCATATACAGATTTGAGAGGAAAATTGAGTGGGTTTTGTGTATTTGAATTTCTACTTTGTTTCGGTAAAAAATGTAGCCAAATTATATTGATCCATATAGGCTTTCATAAATACCTCTTAAGCGAAAAATAAATTAAATTAAATTAAACACTTCAGATATATTCTAATCTTTATACAACTTATTAAAATTGAGATCATGCAATAATACATCCTATACACCTTTTTTATATATAAGTACAATACCATATTAAAACAATATAAGGAAAAACCAACATACGATCATCATCAAATGTTCATGTGTTGATGTAAGCAACTAACATTGTACATCTATGCTCATTGAAATATTATATTAACACAAAACCTGATACTATAACAACAATATATAGCAAGTTGTAAGAAGTCTTCTATATTTCCTCTTATTCCTTTGGTGCTCGGAGCAACTAGATTTAATCCTGTCTCCAAACCACTTGTTCCTGCAAAAATACAAACTCTTAGCCTACTACATTACATTAATAAAACTGAATACATACTTCCATCCCACATATGTCAGAGTTTTCGATATATACATCTTTCATAATTTAAGTTTGATTAGACCAAAGATTGAAAGCACTTTACTGAAAAGAAGTGTCAGTCCAAATACAAGAATGATGTTCTTGTCAACTTATACTTTAGGCAAAGTCATCCCTTTAGTTGTGTCAAACTAAATACTTTCTCGACATCCACAACCCCATCTTTAAACACCACCTTATTTTTATTATTCCAAATCTTCGACACAATAGCCACCCACATCACTTTCCACACTCTATTAACACTCTGCTTTTGGCTTAGTAAATAAAAGCTCTGGAAATGAAGAAGGATAGATTCATGTCTAACGACCACATTCCCAAACCACCTCTCACAATGATCCCAAACTTTCTATGCTACCTTACAAGTATTGAAAATGTGTTGAGCAGTTTCTACACCTTCTTGACACAGTTGGACACTACATATTCCCTAACTGCATTTCCCTTCTAACTAGGTTAGACCTAGTTGGTAGCTTGTTCAATAATAACCTCCATGCACATACTATCACTCATGGAACTATTTTTAGGCTCCATAACAACTGGAATACCTCAAAAGTCTGTTAACGGATTTTTAAGTATACTGAGTCCTCGAGTATAGTAAGTAAGAAGAGTATCGTATGGTATGTATGGTATGTACAGGGAACGTAATTTGATTGTAAATTGAATCTAAGATTAATTGTATTATGAATGAGCAAACAAGGAATAATAATTGAATGAATTAATAAACATGGTAACAAAGTAATTAATAGTAAAAGTGCGAATTTAATAATAATAAAGGCCTTGGGATTGAATAGTAATACTCTCCTTTATATACATTCAATATCATCTTTTCTAATTACTGATGTGCAAATAAAAGCCTTTTCAACTTGATTCCTCTAGCATTTAAATTCATAAATTAAATTACCTAGCTTGCTAGAATAACCTAATCAACATTAAGATAAGTTGCTATAAGTAGTCATTACACTATAATTCATCTCTGAACTTATACATGTAATGTGTTTCTGTTTGGTTCCGAATCCAAAAAGTACTTTCTAGTCACAATAAAATTTTTAAAATAAATCAAGATATAATGAAACATAAAACAAATGTAATTAAATTCAATGTTATCAAACCAGTGTTAAGAGTGCATTTGAAGTTGAGAAATTACACTCAAACCCTCTTGGGTAAACAAATCTACTCCTTGCACCATTCCATACATTTTTGTTAGTTATCCTAAAGGCTACAATGAATATGAATTGTACAACGTAAAAGACTAAACAATTTTTTTTTTATTTTAAGTGATATTCACTTTCATGAAATAATTTTTCCTTTCAAGAGATGATTCCTTTTAAAGAATTTTTCTCTTTCATTGATGATATGGGTAATTCTTTTATCCATTAATAATTTACTTTTAGATGTTTTTGTTGTCCATTAATATAATGAAACTCATGATGCATCTAAAACATCAATATTTATTATTGATATATTGAAAGCCTCTCTTTCAATATCCTTTGGAGTATCTAAAAAATCCTCTTATTCGTTTGACTATATATGTTTTAAAACCCCACAACCTCATCTCACTCAAAACATTTTTACTGCAAATTCAATCCCGACTGCAAAATCTTTATCAATCAAATTTTTATCATTTATAAGCTTCAACAATGCAAAAATACCATGATTCAAGAGATTAAGGTTTTGAAAGATGATGACATTTGATCTTTAATTCATTTACCGAAAAATAAACATTGCATAAGAAGAAAATGAAATTTTAAATTGAAATATTGATAAGATTTTGTTTATTTAAAATATGTTTTAAAATTAAAGTTTAAATAAAATGGAATAAAAGGATATAACGATTATTTTATTAAAAAAACTCACTTTTATTTTTTTTTCTTTTTTATAACATAAATTTTTCATTTATTTCTTTTTTCAATTTTATTATCTTTCTCTTAATTTAAACTTTTCATTTTTTATTTTTATTTTTTATTTTTTTTAACTTGCTCCTATCTATCCAAACAAAACAGTTTTAACCTCTTTAATATAAAAGGCTAACTTTATGACAGATCTTTCCACTGGAAAGACAATAATTTATTCTCAAATTATTTAATAAAAAAAATTATGGTAGATCTTTTTTTGCCGGTCATACAATTAAAAGGTTCAATTTATAACATTTTAGTCTTACAAGTTGAAATCTCCAACACTTAGCATGAAAGGGACTATTTACAAATTTTTTAATCTTAATTAATATAATATTTATATTATTTAAATTTATAATTCTTATTTATTACAATAATAGGAAAGAAAAAATTACTCACTGGGTACCACCTTTACTTTTTAATCCATACACTTAAAAAAAATTATATTTTTATCCATATATAAGCACTTTCAAATTTCTTTTACTCTCAAATGTTAAAAGAAAAATAGCATCATTAATAGAAGTTGACTGTTGTAATTTACTATTTAGTTCATGTACTTGCACTAATTTTAAATTTAGTCTTGATTACACAAAGTTTGTCTTTTAGTTTCTATACTAGAAAAAAGTTATTATTTTAATCTTTATAATCGTCTTCATGATTGTAGTTCTTTTCAATGAAAAAATTATATTGTTAATAGTGAATGAACTACATTCCACGTGTTTTTTTCTTAATCAACCATAATTTTTTTTATAAATAAAGATAATAAGATTATGTCAATTTATACACAAAAATATACACACACGCGTAAATAAATGTACATATAAAAGAATAGTACAACCTAATTAATCCTAAAATTTATTTATTCTGTTAACAGAAACAAAAATAAATAAGACATCATTTACAGCAAATAAGATCTTAGATTATTTTGTCTTGCATTACTAATATACTCACTTTATTCGTTATAAAAACAATTACTTATGTTTTATCTTTATCAACACCTTTCATTTTCTTTTTCATTGCCATATAATTGAACGTTAAAGTAATCAAAATTTCTTTAAGAGTTATTTAATTATTAAAATTTTTAAAAAGTAAACTACTATCATATATTTTTAAAAATAAATTTTAAGTCTAATTTAAATTTATAAAATTAATTTTAAAAATAAAATTTACATCAATTTATAAATTATTAAAAAACTTTGTTTTTATATAAAATATTTAATATAAAATTAATAAATAATTTTTTCTTTATCGTGTATCACAAAAACAATATAAAGTCGTTAAACTTGTATTTATCTGTTTAAATTAAAATATTTTCTTTATGAGAAAATAGTCAATCGTGTGACTTCGCAATAAGGTTGCTAAAGGTTGAAATAGAGAACTTTTTGCCGAAAGAATATTTAGGTGGAATAATTGTATAAATACGATGAGACTGGTCGAAAAACTTGGTAGGGTATACTAGGTTTACAATTTGCAAATGTAAGGTTCTGAATGAAGATGTTAGACTACAGTGGCAGACCTGCAAGGGTGACCACCTTGTGACGACAATTAGATGGAAAGATTATTGAAAAAATAAAGACAAATTTATGTAATAGAAAAAATTGTTCAAAAATATAATGAATAAAATTAATTTTAAATTGTAGATATAAATATATATTTTTAAAATTTTATAGATCTAGGACTTACACATGATTTATATATATAATTTTCGGCTCAATGTAATTCCTCGTATTATAATGGGACATTTTTAATGTTGTTAAACAAATCATAACGAAAATAAGATTAAGATTACACTTTTACCCGGGGGGTCAATAAAGAAGTATGAGACAAATTGGAGATTTAAATTTTGTCAATAATTCTATTATGGAAACTCTTAGGTCAATCCACCTGGTTCCATAATTTGCATTAATTTGTTTCAATTTTTAATTGTTATGTAGTATTGTTATTTTCGTCTTTTATTTCATTAACACCATCTATTTATTTATAATTATAAATTTATTTTTTTATAATACACTAAGACTCTTTTTTTCATGGTATGTTTTCTTATTTATTTATAGTAAATCGTAAATTATATATCTTTAACTTTTTTTTTAATTACTATACTTGTAATAAATCCTTATTTTTTATAACATATTAAAATTTTAGATTAAAGAATTATAAAAGCTTTTCTAAATTCTTTTTTTTTTAATTTATGTGGAGCTAGCATGTAAATATACCAAACTTATTAACTTGCCAGTTTTTCCTATCTGTTTTTGAGAAGTAAAAAAAGAAAATGGGTTAACCCAATGATTTAATGGATAATAAAATAACAAATTACAAATATTTAAATTACTCATTTAACATTATTTAAATCTCAACAAAATCATACTATTTTTGTCGCATAAAAAATATAAATATGTTTTAATTTATTATTATCTATAATCATTTTAATGTTGTTTAAATTTTTTTATAATTTTTAATTAGATTTTCATTTATTTGCTTCAATATAATAACTATAACTTTATTTTGATATCTGTAATAAATACATAACTTAATTTAATTTATTATTATTATTAGCTACAACCAATAACACTATATATAAAACAATGTTAAGAAAATCATTAATAATTGCATGTTATACCAGTGAAAGTATAACTCTTAATATCTATGTGTTCAGTAATTATGTAATGTTAGGTGTGTTAACATAAAGATGTAATTATTGCCTAATTAATTACATTATAATTACGAAAATGAAATAAAAAAGTGTGAGAACATTTAATTAACAAAAATATTCACTGACTTATTTATTTTCTTTAAAGGTATGAAAGCAAATTTAAACCATAAATAAAATAAAATAGTGAAATACCAACAAACTAAAAATTGATAAATATTGCGTTGCATATTAAATTGCCAAAACGTTGTTATTTCTAATAAAAATAAAGCACTTGGTACAGGCAATAATTTGGCATTGTCTGAGACAAAGATGCACCTGACCTCTATTTGGCAACTGTGCAGAGGAACCTAGTTTGAACGTTGGTGTAGATTTCGAGAATTAGCATAAGGACATCTTCGAAGAAGGAAAAAAACTATTTAAGTTTTACTAAAAGTAATTTGGTTTAATAATTTTTTTCTTATAAAACAGGGATTTCTTGTTTTAATATTCCATATATTTCTTTTTAAATTTTTCTCTGCAAAAATGTTTTATTTTAGTGTCTATTATTGGACTTGTCAATCAAATCTAACTAAAAATTACTGAATCAAACTAAAAAGAAAAAAAAAATCAAATTTTAGGATACAAAATTAAAAAACAATTACGTGGACACCTATTTAAGTTAAATTTATAATAAATTAAATACTGAAAATGCACCAGTAACTAAACCATTTTTTTTTTCTAAATTTAAACTCTATTCGCATAATTTGTCAGAATTCATAAAATTAAGGTTTCATTTTAATTAATATATCATGTAAGATATTATACCTTTTTATATATAATTTTAAATAAAAAATAAAAATTTTATAAATAAGATATCACCACTCTTTTTTTATCAAAGGTTGTATCTCTACAAAAATCTATTTTTTTTTATATATTTTTTACAAGTTTAAACGGGTGAACTTTATTCTTTTGATGAGGTGAGAATTGATTAGGATAGCTCTAGAAGACTCCTAGTATTGAGAAAAAAATTCAATTCTCCGCTTTTGATTTAACTTATTTGTTTTTCCTTTTTCCATACTATTAAGAGGTGTCAACGGTGTAGAAGAATTTTGGTAAAGTTCGGATCTTTGGGAGTGTATAAAAGTAATTTTTGAATTACGCATCTTATCTCAAGATATTGAGAGTTGATTAATTTTATATTTATTTAATTACTACTGCATTAGATTTATGAAATGTATTTTTTGATTGGATGAGTTGAAATTTTCAGTATGTATAATTACTTGGAATAATGGTGATAATTGAGTTAATTTAAACTAATTGTATCCAAATTTGAAATAATTATTTTTAAGTTGAAAGTGAAATATAACTGTGATTAAATTTAAAATCTATAATAGGAAAACATATTATAATTGATAAAATGGTAATTGAAATACATAAATTAAAATGAGTATTTTAACCTACATATATATCAATTTAGTGTTATTCAAATATTGATATAAGACGCTTAAGTATAAATATGGATGCTTAATTTATAGAATATATAATTCAGAGTATGACTTATGATTTTAGTGAGAAAAATGTTAAGAAATTATTGTTTTTTGAAATACTCAAGTAAGAATTAGTTATTTAATAATTGAGGTGTGGTGATAATGTATAGTATTTTTAAAACTTGTTGGATTATGAAATAAAATAAAAAAGTATTTTTTTTAAGTTTTTTCTTTGGAGTTGGTACGTGATACAGGTGACATTTGTTTGCTTTAATTGTAATACTTTATAAAATAATTAAAATAATTATAGAATAAAGACTAATCTAGAATTTAGTTTTAAAGATAAATAAGATAATCTTATTTTTTTTTAATAGAAAAGTTGTTTAAGTAAATAAAAGTTAGTTATTTACTTTTTATTTTTATAACAACCGCTAACTCTCCTTCTAAGAATATATTCTCACTCTAATAAAATATTCTCTTTTATTTTTGTAAAACCACCGATTATCTATATAAGAAGATATTCTATTTATAAAAACTATCAACTCTCTCTTTTTCTTTAAGAAGATACACAGTTTCATTCTTATGAAAATCATCATCTCTAAAACAATTCCTCTTTAAAGTTTTCTATCTTCTTTCTAGATTTGTGATCTCATAGGTTATCAGACGATCATAGGTTATCAGACAGAGAACATCCCTAGATTTCTAGGGTTTAGTAGATCAAGAGTGTCCGATCAGATTCTTGAACAGAGTTAGACTGCCCATGATTTTAGATTTTTGAAAGTTCTTTGATATCTTTACTCTATAGAGGTAAGGGAAGCTAAAAGTAATTACAATATTTATAAAAACCCTTACCTTTATATAGTAGAGATACTAAAAGAACTTCCAAAAATCTAAAATCACGGGCAGCCTAACTCTGTTCAAGAATCTAGCCTAACTCTCTTCAATAATCTGATCAGATAGTATTGATCTACTCAACTCTAGGAATCTACGGGTGTCCTCTGATTGTCAATCTGATAACCTATGATATCACAAATCTAGAGAGAAGATAGAAAACTTTAAAAAGGAATTGTTTGAGAGATGGTGGTTTTCATAAGAATGAAACTATATATGTTCTTAAAGAAAGAGAGAGTTGATAGTTTTTATAAACAAAATATCTTCTTAGAAATAATTGGTAGGTTTTTATAAAAATAAAAAAGAATATCTTCTTAGAGAGATAATATATTCTTAGAGAGAGTTGATAGTTGTTATAAAAATAAAAAGTAAATAACTAACTTTTATTTACTTAAACAACTTTTATAGGTGATCTTATTTATCTCTAAAACTAAATTTTTAGATTAGTTTTTATTCCATAGCTATTTTCTAGGATATTACATTCTCTCCAACAAGTTCTCGAAAATTGACATACTAGTAAAGGAATAAAGATAGGTTTCTCTAATGGTTTGGTCCATCTCTTGAGTTGAATCACTAAACTTGGTTTCTCACATAATAAATCCTATAATAAAACAAGAAACAACATAAACATCTTATATATGAGATCTAATTTTCTTCAAATATCATTATCTCAAGTTCACCTAAAAGTTATGTATATTAATACTATCAAAAATTTACTATAAAGAAATACTTTACACACATTATAATTTATGTCTAAAATCCAATTTCATACAAGATCTAATTAATCAATCAAAATATAACTTTTAAAAATACTTTAAACATGAAACATTAAGATAGAATTATATCTTAGTTTAGTCGTGAGTGTGCACCCTCACCACTTCATGAAGATTATTTTTCTTTCTTAATAATTTCATTCACATTCATCATAATCAACTTAACTCAAATACAAATCAAAATTTCAAAGATCATGCTCAAACATCCAACTAGAAAATTTTTGCCTATTTCTTAAAAAAAGATCACACGTAGAAGAAACACAATAAATCCACTACCCTCAGGTCATCCTAAGGACAAACTGCTCTAATACCAAATGTAACATCCCAATAATCTCAACACGGGATTCTCTTTTCCTGAAGATACTATGTCTCGATTGCACACTACATCATTCACAAACATTCTACATTATACCATACATAAACATTCATTCAATTTAATTCAAATTCATCTAATTCATATTTAATAAAATAAATAATTATAGTATCTATTAAAAACATATAAACTAGTTTCCCTTACCCAAAATCACAAGATAAGTAATTACAATATTTATAAAAACATACAACTAGCTTCCTTTACCTCTATAGAGTAGTGATACTTAAAAAACTTCCAAAAATCTAAAATCACGGGCAGCCTAGCTCTATTCAAGAATCTGATCGGACACTCTTAATCTACTCAACGTTAGGAATATATGGGTGTCCTCTAATTGTTAATCTGGTAACCTATGAGATCACAAATCTTTAGAGAGAAGATAGAAAACTTTAAAGAGAAATTGTTTGAGAGATGGTGGTTTTTATAAGAATAAAACTGTATATTTTCATAAAGGAAGAGAGAGAGTTGGTAGTTTTGATAAACATAATATCTTCTTAGAGATAATTGGTGGTTTTTATAAAAATAAAAGAGAATATCTTCTTAGAGAGCTAATACATCCTTAGAGAGAGAGTTGGTAGTTGTTATAAAAATAAAAAGTAAATAACTAACTTTTATTTATTTAAACAACTTTTTTGTTAAAAAAAAGTGTTATCTTATTTATCTCTAAAACTAAATTCTAAATTAATTTTTATTTCATAACTATTTTCTAGGGTATTACATTAACAACATATATTTGATATTGATGTAATTAATTTGTATAATATTTGTTATGTACATTGTATAACATTTGTATAATATTATCGCTTAGTATAACTTTATAGGTTGATATCTAATATGATATTGTGACAGTTTTTTATATGTATAAAGGAGATATTCAAATTTCACTAATCATTTATATCATATGATCTAAGAGATTAAGTGGTGAAAATATGTGTATCGACTTTTTAGAAACATACGTAACAAACTAGCATGACATAAATATGAGAATAACCTCTTCAACATGTTTATGATAGATTAGGTATTAGTTTGTGAGACATGCATACAACTTTTATATTAGGTATTAGTTTGTGAGACATGCATATATGAAAGATGTTGAGTATAATAAATTATTCTGAAAGTGAGATGTAGTTTAATTCTTATACCTTTGAATTATACCTTTAAATGGTGATTTAGGTATAATTTGTTGTGTTTTTTCAAAATCAATATAAATAGGTTATATAATATATAATATAAATTGTTTAAATGATTAGTTTACATTTATTAGTGTTATGCAAATTTTTATAATGATATCACAAATATTAACGAGTTATATATATATATATATATATATATATATATATA
>Ga0209489_105468_pt1 | contig 21982 bp, 7 predicted proteins | sample SiratrowhiteBW_FD_187527 | JGI IMG/M metagenome (GOLD analysis project Ga0209489, IMG submission 187527) | Root nodule microbial communities of legume samples collected from California, USA - Siratro white BW (SPAdes) (version 2) | ecosystem: Host-associated > Plants > Roots > Nodule | place: USA...
ACAAACACAAAATATATATATATATATATATATATATATATATATAAAAGGAATTAATATATTAATCTATAACATATATACCTTGTAAAGTTTCTATATTTTACAAAGAAAGGTGACTTTTCATAAGAATAATGAGTAATACTAAATCAAGTAATTCTATATGATGAATTTCACAGATTACATAATCAATCATAATGACAGAACAAAATATATAGAAAATTTCTCCCACAATATAATATCTAATCTCGTGCGTACACAAACACAAAGACGAAGTCATCAAAAGACCATAAGACCATAATATACACTTGTAATACATTTTTCATTCTTTGTAAAAAAAAAAATATTTTGTCGTTATTAGTAATAAGAGACAGATAAACTTTGTATTCTTCACTTTTTGAAGCTACCTACCTTGTAATAAGATCATACTTGTTAATCCTTTCTAAGAAAATAACATTTATGTAAATGTCTTCTATCACTTTGTAGATAGAAGTGACAACAAAGAATACTTAAGTTCTTAGTCTAAGAAAGAGATTAAGAAGAGATAACCAGAAGTGGTTATTACAAGAAAAAGTTAAATTACCGAAAAAAAATTATTCGTCGGTAAAATGTCATTACTGATGAAAAATTTTACAATCAATTTGACTTATAAGACATTTATCCGACAAATTATCCATCAGTATTGGCGAGAAATTTAATTCTCGCTTCTAAAGCCTATATGTATCTTCACTAAATTGTCTATCAACTTGTCCAAGTATATCTTAACTTGATTCTTGAATGAAATAGTTGCAGATAGATAATGATTCATCAAAAAACGTGTTGTGCTTACAACCTTGCCCTACTAAGCCAAACTAGAATACAACATCATACTCCTTGTCCTCTCCAACAAGATCTTGTTCGTCCTCTCTATTTATCCATTATATTATAGAGTATGACCAACAACCAAGTATTTCACAATGTCTTTATCTTTATAGAAGTTGCTAAAATCCTTACAACTTAACTCCAGCTCGTTGTTAGTCCATAAATGGTTGATCATTTTTTGGTGTTTAAAAAATTTAAGTAATTTCCAAGAAAAAAAATTGAATAGATTTAATTTCCTGTCTATATTGCTTTCTAATACTTGTTTTGTCCTCACACTTTATGTTTTAATTTATTAAATTGCAAATTGATCAATGAGTTAAATGAGATAAGGTATTACCAAGTAAAAGATTAAAAAAAAAATGAAATCCTTTGTTTTTATGTTTTCTAGACAAAATAATCGATTACGAAAGTTGATAATCAATTGTTCTATAGAATAATTATTGGAACAACTAGCTATAGAATGGGATTGAATAAAGCTCTTTGACTTCTTTTTTTTTTTTCAGCAAACTAGACTATATTGTCTAGCACAAACACACATCAAATAGTACAACAAACATTTATACTGGTTCATCCCAAAATATGAACTACATCCAATTCTCCCTTAAGTAGACAACTTAATATGCTTCACTAAACAAAACAACTATTTATATTGAGTACATCAACTTCTCCAAATTAACACGAGTACACTACTCTCTGTAAGTTACAAATACATACACCAATCACTCCTAGTTTTACTTGTCTCAATCTTCCATTGAAATTAAGACCACTCAAGATAACAAAGAAACGCTCTCCGAAAGAGCACAATTAAAGCTCACAAGGGTAAGGTTTCACACAGTGAAGAATTGCAAAGTTTTATTTTACAACGTGATATATGACACTCTATAAACATATAGGAACAATGAATATTTTCTTAATAGACGTTGTATATGACTTATGTCTTATTGTATTTTCAACATCGTTCTTCGTTTTCTTTATATAGACTTCTAAATATGACAGTTGATTCTTAGTTTTATTTCAGTATCTTGTTAAAAACATATGTTAATCATTATTACAGCACATACTTGAAAAGAAAAATTTTGATCTAATTGATTTTTCTTGTCTTTGAGCTTTAATATGGTTATAGAAACAATTTAACCGTATTCAAAATTTACTGTAATAAAATATGATCAATCATAATCATATAAATTAAAAAAAACTTTTTTTTGAATGTTAAGTTTAAATTCTTTCCAAACTTATATATTTTAAACGTTAAACTATAAGATTATCTCGGCAAATTGTCTAACACGTGTCAAGGACAGTATCACCAATAAGTGAAAGTGATTTAATTTTTTAAATCTATTGCATTTAATTTTCCGATAAAAACGATTTGTCAAAGCACTTAAAGAAAGGTTTAATCTTATAAAAAAAATTCAAAAGCAATTCAACTCACCCCTCCCTGATTTAGCTTAGCCTTTTTTTTTTTTTTTTTCTTCGAACAACAATAGCACAATTTGGGCTTCCAGGGGTGCACGTTATATAAAGGAAGCTAACTAGGTATATTTATTCATATTTGTATTGAATCAAATGGGTGAAATGTATTACTGTTGAAGTAACAAGGTTGCCAAATTATGATTATATGCAACTTTTTGAAATCATTTAGGGATTGAAATATTACTATAGAATTTAAAAAGTAATTGTAATAATTGTAAGTATAATAGGTGTTAAAGATAACTAAAACGAGTATAAATTGGTAGTGCTGCACTACAAGTATGGTAAAACATAAAATTTTATGATTTTTGTCCTATAGTAATTGTCACTTAATTGATGCTCAAGTGATGAGTAATGATTATATTCATTAATTGATGTCGTTCCAACCATAAATGATGATTGTATAGACTACTCAATATTGTTTAAGGTTTAACTTAAGATTTGAATATGGGAGATGTTGGTGAAATTCTCTTTTCTTTGAAATACTCAACATTCAAGCGACTGTGTGGTTGCTCAAACATTAAGAAAGATGTGACACATAATATGTGTTGGAATTTGTTGTATTATATACAAAAGTCTTCTCACTAAAGTGTTGATATGACACTTAGTGATGAGAAAAAGAAAGATGACGAGAAGATATTCACGAAAGAGAAAGATTGAATTATTTTTCTCTCTTTTGGGCTGGTTGTCACTTAAGTGGTGCAAGTTAAGTGATGAAGTGTTTCTTTGTTAGAAAAAACATTTCGCTAAGGTGAAAAGGGATTAAGTTAAGTAATATGCACTTGATAATTGATGATAGACGTGTGTGAGAAATTTGGTATTCTAATTTCACACAAATAATTTACATAATGTAGATTAGCATATTTTTACAAAAGTGAAAGAAATTTTTTTTATAATTTATTTATCACTTTTGGAATATTATGATTCTTTTCTATACGTATATTTTTTTTTTATAAAAGTATTTAGATTTGTTTTACTTAAACTAAACAATTAATGAATGTTGCTGATTAATTATCCATGTTGCCAAATTATCATTTTTTATATAATTTTATATTTTTAATTGTCTTGTAAAATTGTAAAATACACTTTTTAAAAATTATTAAATTAGTAATTAGCTGGTTAATTAATGTAAACTATCTAATTTTTAAATTATGACAGTTAAATATACAGTATTATTTTCATAATTTATTATATAATGTGAATTAGAAACGTGACATGATCATCATAATAGCATATTAATGCATCCTTATTAATGTGATATTTAATTGGCAATATTAAAATAAATTTTTTAATTGACAAAATTGAAACAACTTAAAGAAATGTTATTTATAGATTTAAACCATCATTTATACTAATATATTAAATTAGATAAATTAGACTGTATAAAAAGCTATTACGTATATAATGACATCATAAATGATATTATATATTACAAAAAAATCGTGATTATTAACATGTTTTTTTAGTGCAAGTGAAATATATTTAATTGTTACTAAATATATTTGAATTAGAAATATTGATCTTGATACTTGTTTCAAGAAGAAATACAAGTAATTAGTAGTTCTGGTTATATGAAATAATTGAAGCGAAATAATGATAAGAAAAATGCTCAAATTTAAATTTAAATACCCATAAAGGAATCAATATATATATGTATATATAAAGTATGATTAATAAGTCAAAAATAAGTGTTTTAAATAGAAAAATAAATGAAAATAACCTTAATCCCTTACTTAATATAATATTAGATTATTTTTTATTTTAAGCATGAATAACATAATAAATTAAATATACATTATTATGAAAAATATGCTTAATTAAATAAGAATTTACGCAAATTAATATTTCAGGTATCATTTTCTATTATGACATTAATATACACATAAAATCATTTAATAACCACAAATTTTTAAATAAAAAAAATTATAGTATTGTTTCTTTACACACAACTATTTGCCATGTATTTTTATTTATTGAAAGATTGGAATTGGGTTGTGACCTGATTATCAATTAGTTTCTGCATGTCAAAGTTACAAGTTTTGGGAAAATGGGAGGTATATGATCATGCTAAAGAAGTTATGGGGATGAGCCCTGAATTTCACTCTCACTAATCTTCTAATTAGACCAATAAAGGGTGGAATTGATCCATGGCATTTCAATGCAGTCACTTTGCTTCAAATCCAATTCAGTGAAACTCATTCAACAAACTCAACATTTTATCACTTTTCCCCATCAATAGTATTGTAGTATTGGCCTTCTGCATAAGTAAAGGACATCATGCATCACTGTGATGACCAATTGGACCCGTGTCAACTTTTTTCAGATAGCAGAACCATTCACTGTATTTGTATCTGCATTTTGAAGGCTTAAATATTTTGGACGGCTACATTTATGTCATAATGCATATCAGTTTTTTTTATATGTTGGTTATGGTCCGTAATTATAAGAGTCTTGTTTATATTAAAAATACAATTATTTGACACTCAAATAAATTATTATTTTATTATTATATAATATTTTATTATATAGATATATTGTGACCTGCAAAACAATGCTCTTATGGCCCGAAATGATCTCGGCGAAAACAATGAGACTAATCCTCGAGATGTAAAAGGTCACCTAAATGATTTTTATCTTGTCTACCAAAATCTGGGTATTTAGAACGTAAAAACTTAAATCCACGCGTTACTTTTTTTTTTTAGAAATAAAATTGTTGTTGTGACAAATAAAATAACTTCAATTCACTTTTATTTTCATTCCATGAAATTTTAATTGTAGATTTAGTTTTTTGATTTTCTAAAGTAAAATAATGTTGGTTTACTGTTAATACATTTATTAGATTAATATTAAAATCTGATGTTATTACGCAGTACTGATTAAATGAGATAGTAAACCGAAACGACTTAATTTTGAAATTTTCGATATCAAATTTATGATTAAAATTTTATATAGACATAAAACTATAGGATAAAAAATAAATTTAAATCAAATTTAAAAAAAAAGACTAACGAAATTATGACTCAAAAATGAAAATAAAGTAAATATACAAAAACACATAGCCAAATAAGTTGATTTTATTCATGAAATTAACAAACGAGATCAAGTTTGCACCTACAAATGACCGGATGAAGGCGGTATACTTTGTTCAGAGGTAAAGAAATTGGAAGGATCAACCAAGGTTTTGACCCTTACTAATCTATCAAAGTTTTTCCTGTAGTACTTTCTACCATATATGCTAGCCTTTTTCAAGCTCGTTGAATTACTTTGATGTTTTGCACCAATATCAAGGTCCCTATAATTCAGAAATGCTTCCCTTGGAGACAAAGAAACAAAAGGGGTCATAAACTCATACAACGACCTCGAATAGTTCATGTAACGATCATAGGCCTCAACACCATCTTCAGTCCAACTAAAAATGTACAGAATCAGAAACAAGTTCCCTTTCCTATGAGGAAAAGGGGTTGCAAATGATGAAATCTCCTCCATTCTCCCTCCATAAGGGTTCCACTGCATTAGAATGTTGTTATATTTAGTCATCAAATCCCAAATCTGTTTTAAGGCCGTTTTTGGGATGGGAGTTTTCACATAATCTGACTTGCTCTTAAAGTACAGTGTATCTGGCTCCTGAGAAGTTGGTAGCAAAGCTGTAATAGGGGTATCTTTTGGCATTTCATACCAAAAAAGGGTGGAATTCACCCAAGCCATTTCTATGCAATCACTCTCTTTCAAACCCAATTCAGGGAAGGCCTTATTCACCAAAGGAATAAGCCTTTTAATTGGGCCTAAAAATTGGCCAATGAAAGAGACTATTACTGTTCCACTCACCACATTAGGCTGCACCCTTATGAAAAGATCTCTATCTAGTTTTGTTGCAACTTGCTGCCATTGGTAAGCAACATCGGTTGCATCTTCTTTCACAGATTTTTTCACGTTGAACACAGTCACTTGCGGGGGTACAGGGACCAACTTGATCCTCCATGCAAAAATGACACCAAAACTGGCACCACCACCTCCTCTTATGGCCCAAAACAGATCCTCCCCCATTGACTTTCTATCTTGGATAACCCCATTGGCATTCACCAATCTGGCATCAATGATGTTATCGACAGAGAGACCATATTTTCTCATCAAATTGCCATAACCACCACCAGAAAAGTGGCCACCAGTACCTACAGTGAAACACACCCCTGCTGGGAAGGCATGCACATTGCTTTCTTTAGCTATTTGGTAATAAAGTTGACCAAGCGTGGCTCCAGCTTGAACCCATGCAGAGCCACTCTTTATGTCCACATCAATTGATTCAAGAGGAAACATGTCAAGAACGATGTAGGGCACGTCTGAGACATATGAAAGAGCTTCATAGTCATGGCCACCACTTCGGATTCTGATCTGAATGCCACTTGATCTGGCGCATGTAACTGTTGCCTGGACATGACTCTCACTTTTGGCAGTTATGATGGCAAGAGGTTTTGGCGTGCTTGGTGTCTTGAATCGTTTGTTCTGAATGTGCAAGTTTAAGATAGAGGTGTATGAGGCGTTTGTTGGAGTGTATATGGCTTCATGTATTTGAGTGTTTGAATATTTTGAGAGACAAGCAAGGAATTGTTCGATATTTGGAATCTGATACGTTGCATTTCCCTGAGAAACAGACATCACTATCGTTAGAAATGCTATGAGAAAAGAGAAGAACTCCATTGTTTTCATGGATACCAATGTGGCTTCTTCAGTTACCCTTCAACTCAATATATAATGTGATATTTGTTACCAATATGGTGTGAAGATCTCTAAAATTTAATTTAAAAAAAAAAGAAAGTTAATAAAGTAAATATTCTTGAGATTAGGTTGCTTGACCAAAAAATAAATTAAGTCTCCATGCAGAGAAATGTTATTACATTGAATGAAAAAACAAAGAAGTAATATACCATATATGTTAAATTTGTTATATTTATATTTTTCTAAAAAATTATATTTTAACACTACTATTTATGAATTACATTTATTTGAAACTTTTTTATTTAATAAAATAATAATTGATTTCAATTTAAAATAGTTATGTTTTACTATATATACTATCAAAAGTATTAGCACCCTACCTTTTCTTTTTAATTCATTTGATGTATAAGCTACTCCTTTTTCAAAAATGTCCAAGAAAACCATTTTGTAAGAGTTTAGATTATGAATATTTATTTGCAAAACTAATTTTATAATTTATTTTAAACGATTTCACAAAAATGTATTTTATACGTAAACAAATAATTACTAATTAACGATCTCAATTGAAGTGCGAAATAAACTATATTTTTTGAAAAGAATAATAATTTATTATATTCCTCTCGAAAAGAAATATTATTTTTTATTAATGTCATTTGAAATTATTTCAACTAATATATTGAAACATAAGTCAAAGTTATTTATCGATCAAGATTGAATAGAATTTTCATGATCAATATTCAGTTGATACCAACTAAATTTGTTTTAACACAAATTAAACCATTTTTCCACTATTCGAAAGTAAGAGTTTTTTTAATCAAGTTATAGCATGAATTATTTTACAATCGGCATTGTTTGAGATTATTAATCCAACAAGGTTGGTCATAATTACTTTTTGACTAATATTTATCAGAATTTTTTTCCACCAATTTTAGTAAACTAATCATTTTTGTACGTGATATTTTTGTATTTTATGATAATTGAAATAATCTGTCTAAATGGTAAAATTAAAATTCAATAAATTTAATTTATTTTCTAAACAAAACATTTTAAAGTTAAAAACTTTAAAATAAAATTATATCGAACTCGGTCTATTTAAAGTTTCTGAATATTATAAAATTTCATATTCAAATATAAAACATTTTAAATTAAATACACCCTAAATAATGTTTAAAATAACAAGTATGAAATACAAATAAAATCAGACCAATATTTTTAAAAGTTGGTTGGGTTCAATTTTCATCTCTATAAAATTGTTAAATATTTTTAATAAAAAAAATTATCAAATAAAGTAAATTTTGACGAATAAGTTTATGATTTCGACAAATTTATCTATGAGTATATATAGAAAATAAAATTATTTTATAAATTAAAATTAACTTGTATAAAAAAAATTAAAATGAATTTTTTTTAAATAATATTATTAATATTAACTATTTATTTTTTGTTAAATGCAATTATATATATTAAATTAAATTATACATATAAAAAACACATTTATATTATTAAGGCTTTATAAAATGTAATTTTAATATTGAAGGGCTAGAATGGTTTGAAAGAGAAGGGAACAAACTTTCAAAGGGTGGTGAATCCGAAGTTGCAGAAAACACAAAGCTTCACTATGAATTTTGAAAGAGAAGAAACCAAAACGGTTTGCACTGGAAAATACACTAGAATTTATCATCAATGCATAAACAATGTTAGCTGCACATGTCAAAATTATTCATATTAGATCTTCAATAACTTTTTTTAAATACAAATTTCTTCAATATAACTGTTAGATTTCATGATATTATCTCTGTCTTAACGGAAAAATATATCAAATTTCAAAATTAAATTTTTTAGAAAAAAAGTTATCTAATAATAAATAGTCATTTATTTATAATATTATATCTGACATTAAAATTAAATTTATCAATAATTTAAATAATTCTGAAAATGTTTAACTTTTTGTACAAGCAATCTAATTAATAAAAATATAAATTAGATTGATTAAATTTACATAGTAGAAAAAGTTATTAAATATATAATTTGAATAACTTTTATATTTGATATAAATGGATCTAAATATATCATTTTTATACCGGTTAGGATAAGTTTATATTAGGCACAAAAATTAGTTAAATTAAATCTTCAATATTTTTTATAAAATAAAAACTTTATCAATCAACATTGAATTTTATATTCTTATTAACAATACCTGTACGCATGTACAAATTTCATATATTTTCAAAATTATATAATATAGGGATTAAGATTAGTTTATACTATAAAAATTAGTCAAAAGTATATTTTAGTAAATTTTTGTAAGATATAAATTTTATTTATTTATTTATTGACACACATGGAAAAAATATGGAATGCTACATATATGGAACATATATGGAGTATGGAGTATTTCACTATCTCATTACCTCGACAGTTATAATAATATGAACAAGCCACTTTTACCATATTTATATTTTGGTCAATTGACTGAAAATTATTTATTTAAACATATAATATTTTGATTTTTTTTTTCTTATAGGTGAAACTTTATCAAATTCTAGCAAGACAAATTTTCTTATTCTTGCAGTGGTTTTTTTTTTTTTTTTTTTTTTTTTTTTTCAATGGTTTTTTTTTTTTTTTTTTAACTGTACCCCTCATAAATTGTTTAGGATCAGATGGTTTAAAATGCAATTGATGGAACCATGATCTCCAAAATCCCAAAACAACTTTCACTACCATTGTTTACTCTACTCATGTCTAAAGAAGTTATGGGGATCAGCCCTGAATTTCATTCTCACTGATTTTTTAAATTAGACCAATAGAGGGTGGAATTGATCCATGGCATTTCAATGCAGTCACTTTCACTTTGCTTCAAATCCAATTCAGTGAAACTCAGTTCAACAAACTCATGATTTTTGTATGAGTGCCTTATGGGCCCTCATTATAATTGTATGGGTGTCTTATGTACAAAACAATGAGACTAATCCTCTTTTTGTAAAAAGTCACCTAAATGATTTTTGTCTTGTCTACCAAAAAATCTTGGTACTTAGATATCACTGTCTATCAATCGTAAACACTTAAATCTGCGTTACTTCAATTTTTTTGAGAAATAAAATTGTTGTTGTGACAAATAAAATAAATAAAATAACTTAAATTCACTTTTATTATGATTTCATAAAATTTTAATTGTAGATTTAGTTTTTCCATTTTCTAAAATAAAATAATGTTGGTTCAATGTTAATATATTCGTTAGATTAATATTAAAGTGTGATGTTATTATTTAGGACGGATTAAATGACATAGTGAACCAAAATGACTTAATTTTGAAAATGTCAATATCAAATTTATAATTAAAATTTTATATAGATATAAAACTATAGGATAAAAAATAAATTTAAATCGAACAAACTAAGTATGACTCAGAAATGAAAATAGCATAAGTATACAAAAACACATAGTCAAATAATTTGACTTTATTGATTCATTAAATTAAGAAAGGAGATCAATTTACAAATGAGGGGATGAAGTTGGTATACTTTGTTCAAAAGTAAAGAAATTGGAAGGGTCAACCATAGTTTTGACCCTCACTAATCTATCAAAGTTTTCTTTGTAGAACTTGTTTCCATATATGCTAGCAGCTTTCAGGCTTGTTGAAGTACTTGGATGTTTTGCACCAATATCAAGGTCCCTATAATTGAGAAATGCTTCCCTTGGAGACCTAGAAACAAAAGGACCCATAAACTCATATAACCACCTCGAATAGTTCATGTAACGATCATAGGCCTCAACACCATCTTCAGTCCAATACATAATGTACTGAACCAGGAACAAGTACCCTTTCCTATGAGGAAAAGGGGTTGCCAATGGTGAAATCTCATCCATTATCCCTCCATAAGGGTTCCACTGCACCTGAATGTTGTTATATTTAGTCATCAAATCCCACATGTCTTTTAAGGCCGTTTTTGGGATGGGAGTTTTCACATAATCTGACTTGCTCTTAGAGAACACTATATTTGGCTCCTGAGAAGTTGGTAGCAAAGCTGTAAGAGGGGTACCTTTCGGCATATCATACCAAAAAATGGTGGAATTCACCCAAGGCATTTCTGTACAATCACTCTCTTTCAAACCCAATTCAGGGAAGTCCTTATTCACCAAAGGAACAAGTCTTTTAATTGAGCCTAAAAGTTGGCCAATGAAAGAGACTATTACTGTTCCATTCACCACATCAGGCTGCACCCTTATGAAAAGATCTCTGTCTAGTTTTGTTGCAACTAGTTGCCATTTGTAAGCAACATCAGTTGCATCTTCTCTCACAGATTTTTTCACATTGAACACAGTCACTTGTGGTGGTACAGAGACCAACTTGATCCTCCATGCAAGAATGACACCAAAACTGGCACCACCTCCTCCTCTTATGGCCCAAAACATGTCCTCCCCCATTGACTTCCTATCTTGGACAACACCATTGGCATTCACCAATCTGGCATCAATGATGTTATCAACAGAAAGACCATATTTTCTCATCAAATTGCCATAACCACCACCAGAAAAGTGTCCACCAGTACCCAAACTGAGACACACCCCTGATGGGAAGGCATGCACATGGCTTTTATTTGCTATTTGGTAATAAAGTTGACCAAGTGTGGCTCCAGCCTGAACCCATGCAGTGCCACTCTTTATGTCGATATCAATCGATTCAAGAGGAAACATGTCAAGAATGACATACGACACATCTGAGACATACGAAAGAGCCTCATAGTCATGGCCACCACTTCGGATTCTGATCTGGCGCATGTAACTGTTGCCTGGACATGACTCTCACTTTTGGCAGTTATGATGGCAAGAGGTTTTGGCATGTTTTGTGCCTTGAATCGTTTGTTTTGAATGTGCAAATTTAAGATAGAGGTGTATGAGGCGTTTTTTGGAGTGTAGATGACTTCATGTATTTTAGCGTTTGAATATTTTGAGAGACAAACGAGGAATTGTTCGATATTTGAAGATTGATACTTAGCATTTCCCTGAGAAACAGACAGCACTATTGTTAGAAATGCTACGAAAAGAGAAAAAAACTTCATTGTTTTTATGGATACCAATGTGGCTTCTTCAGTTAGCCTTCGACTCAATATATAATGTGACATCTGTTACCAGTATGGTATAAAGCTCTCCAAAATTTAATTAAAAAAAGCTAATTAAGTAAATATTTTCAATATCCCTTGCTTGACTAGAAATTAAATTTGGTCTCCATTCACTTAAATGTTATTACATTCTATGAAAAAAATAAAGGAGCAATAAATATACCATATATATTAAATTTCTCTCTTAAAACTTTTACATTTGTACTTCTTTTATTCATTTGGTGGATGGATACTTGAATAGTATAATCTTTTTTCAAATGTCCACCAAAACCTTTTTCTAAGAATTTAGATTATGAATATTTATCTTCGAAATTAATTTTTTAATTTAATTTAATCGATTTCACAAAAATGTATTTTGTACGTAAACAAATAGTTACCAACGATCTCAATTGAAGTGTGAAATAAACTATATTTCTTGGAAAGAATAATAATTTATTATATTCCTCTCATAAAGCTATAATTGTTACCTTAATCTTAGGTTTAGATAATAAATTTTTACAAAATAATTTAATTTTATAAGCAATTAAAATACTTTTTTATAAAATATGTTGTTTATCCAGATAATTTAGAAGAAATTATAATTTTAAAAATTGGTTAAAGGAATTTGATTTTTTAAAATTAAAGAAAAAATAATTTTAAATTTTTCGATCTTTATTTTAATATCTTTTTTATATTTTTTTAGTCGATTTATTTTCAATTTAAATAACCAACTCAGTTTCAATTTAAATATCACAGTTAAGTCCGGATGTGGAGCACCTCCACTCATGTGATTGAGTCATTATTAACTCAATATTATTTTTATGAATAATGTCAATAAATATTTCTTCTATATTAAAATTAATCCTAGTAATTATTTTATTTTCATCATTAAAATTATTCTTTTTTTTACATAAATTAATTGATATTAACAAATTTTGTTTTCAGTTGATTTATTTAAGATTATTAAAATATAGGTCAAGTTTATGTATCGATCAAGGTTGAATAAGATTTTCATGATCAATATTGACACACCTATTTTTTTCAATGGATAATAATTAAAGCTATTTTATTGAGACAACTTAAACTATTTTTTCTCGATATTTTTTAATCAATTTTAGCATTATATATTTTACTATTGGCATTGTTTGGGATTATTAATCCAACCAGGTTGGTCATAATTATTTTTTGACTAACATTTATCAAAAGAAAAATCAACTTATTTCAATAAATTAATCATTTTCGTATCTGATATTTTTTGTATTTTATGATAATTTAAATAATTTGTCTAAATAGTAAAATTAAAATCAATAAATTTAATCTTTTTTTCTAAACAAAACATTTTATCGTCAAACAATTTAAAATAAAATTATATCAAACTCAATCTATATAAACTTTTTGAAAATTATAAAACTTCCAAACCAAATATAAAATATTTTAAGTTAAATACACCATAAATAATGTTTAAAATATTTCTGTAATTATAGACAACAAATCAAATAAGACCAATGTTTTTACAATTTGGTTGGGTTCATTTTTTTTTCTCTATAAAATTGTTAAATAATCAAATAAAGTAAATTATGGAGTTAGAGAATTATTCTTCTTGACTTAAATACATTTATTTAGTTGTAATGTTTCGTTTATTTTTCTAAAAAATAATTAATATGTCATAAGAAAAATTGACGGACAAATATATATATATATATATATATATAAATTTTGTGGGAATAATTGACCCCCAAAATATATTTTGAACATACTATATATTTAAATTAAAATAATTTTTATATTCATAAAAACTTCAAATTTATTTTTTTTATAATTTTCTTTGAATGTAACCATTTTATTTTAATATATTTAATTGCATAGTTAAAAAGGGACAACAATAATTAATTATAATTTGAAAAGTCAAAAAAAGGTGATCTACATTTAATATTCCATTGAGTCTATTTTAAATGTCGCTGAACAAAAAATAAGTTTATTTTAATTCTATTTATGCATATAAATATATAGGATTACGTACAATAAATTAAATTGAATATTAAATTACTATTTTATTTTATTTAATGCATTAAAATATTATATATCAAATATTTAAATTAAGGAAAACTGAAATGAATTTTCATGCTAATATTAAAGGTTTCCTCCTGAAAAAACCGATAAGGAGAAATATATTAATTTATAACATATAATAATAAATAATAAAGCAATTTGTCACAAAAAAATATAGTAAATATGTTCACTTTAACCAAAACATTTTATAGTTAAAAAATTTAAAATAAAATTATATCAAACTCGGTCTATTTAAATTTTCTGAAAATTAAAAAATTTCATATTCAAATATAAAATATTTTAAATTAAATACACTCTAATAAAATTATTTCGTCTCTATAAAATTATATTTTTAATAAAAAATTATCAAATAAAGTAAATTTTTACCAATAAGTTTATGATTTCGACAAATTTATCTATGAGTATATCTAGAAAATAAAATAAAATAATTTCTATTAATTTAATTTAATGTATACAAATTTAAAAAAAAATAAGAATTTGAAAAAATATTATAGGAAAGAAATTCTGTAACTTATACATAAACTAATTTTAGTTTATATAAAAATAATTTTTATTAGTTTTTTACCCTTTTTTCTCTTAAAGTACATAAGAAGAAGTTTGCCAAACCATATATAATCTTTTATATAATAAAGACTATTATTGTACAAAAAAAAAAACTATAACAACAATAACAATAATAGTTATCTATACATATTAATTTTATAAAATAATAAATTATATTTATGCATAACTAGTATTTTTTTTAAAATGACTAAAGATAATAAATGTAATAAGTGGTATATTATTCAGTATAGGTAGTCGCATCAAAGAATATATATATATATATATATATATAGGTAGAGATACATACTAATTAGAAATGTTAACGGTGATAAATATTTTATTATTTTATGGAGTTAGAGACTTATTCTTCTTGAGTTAAATACATTTATTTAGTGGTAATTTCTTGTTTATTATTATTATTATTATTATTATTATTATTATTATTATTATAATATATATATATATATGTATTTATGTTATGGTTATGGGAATAATTGATCTCCAAACAATATTTTGAACATACTATATATTTAAATTAAAATAATTTAATATTCATACAAATTTAAAATCTATCTTATTAAATATATTTTATTTAAAAAATTTCTTTGAATGTAACAATTTTATTTTAATATATTAATTACATAGTTAAAAAGGCACAACAATGATTAATTATAATTTGAAAAGTTAAAAAAAGTTATCTTCTACATTTAATATTTCATTGAGTCTATCTTAATTACTGAACAAAAAATAAGTTTATTTGAATTGTATTTATGCATATAAACATATGGGATGATGTACAATAAATTAAATTTAATATTAAATTAGCATTTTATTAAATTTAATGGATTAAAATATTATGTATCAAATATTTAAATTAATGAAAGCTGAAATGAATTTTCATGCTAATGTTAAAGGTTTCCTCCTAAAAAACCCGATAAGGAAAAATATATTAATTTATGACATTAAATAAATAAAAAAGCAATATGACACAAAAAAAAAAGAATATAGTAAATATGTTCGCTTTAAACAACTCGTATATACTAGCTTTTTTATCATGGTTGGCAAAATCAATAGCAATGTGAAAAAGTCAAACCAATTCAAAGTTAATATTAAAAAACATTAAATATATTCTAATGGAAACCATATTGCATTTTCATATTTATTTTTACATTTCTTCTAAAGTTGTTTTTCACAAATAGAGCAGTATAATAATTTTTGTTAATTTTATAAAGATAGTTTGCAATGTTCTATTTTAATCATTTCTTTTTTTTATTTAATACAATAAATATGTGTATAAATTATTGAAAGGTTAAAAGATACCAGTTATATACATATTTTCTTACATCAGGCTATAAGTTGGCCTGAATAATCTTCCCACTTTTTCATTCTTAATAATTTTATATGTTGCATGATACAAATAAATATGCATGTAAAGATTTATTATAATATGTTGGTTAACTAATAATGATAAAAAGTTTATAAATATAAATTACTAATTTAGATGCCTATCCAATTTTGAAAAAAAAAAAGTGTGATTGTGATTTTAAGGTCATTAAATGCGTGAGAGATTGATTTTTTCTGTCATAAAAAACACTTTGTGCTATCTCATTTTTAGTGGACATGGTTTTTCATGGCATATTGTTTTAATAACTTTTTAAAAGTTCAGTAATGAATTATTTGGTAGTAGAAAATTATTTTTTTGGGAGTGAAAATTTGTATTATTATTTTCATTATAACATCTACAATAATATTTAATATTTGAATAAAATTAAATAAAGTATGCTATATGTAAAATTTAAAATGAAACTTTTTAAATAATATTATTAATATTAATTATTTATTTTTTATTAAATTAAATTATAAATATTAAATTAAATTATACATATAGTAAAACATATTTATATTATTAATTCTTTGTGAAATGTAGTTTTAATATTGAAGGGCAAGAATGGTTTTTAAAGAGAATGGATAAAACTTTCAAAGGGTGGTGAATCAGCATCAGGAGTTGCAGAAAAAAGAAAGCTTAAAGCTGAGAGAAGAAACCAAAGTGGTGTAATGATTGTCATCATTGTTGATTGTGATTTGCATTATCATCAATGCATAAACAATGTTATCTACACATGTCAAAATTATTCATTAACTTTTTTTAAATACAAATTTCTTCAATCTAACTATTAGATTTCATGATATTATCTCTATCTTAACGATAAAATGTATCAAATTTTACAGTTAAAATTTTTAGAAAAAAAGTTATCTAATAATAAATAGTCATTTATTTATAATATTATATATGTCATTAAAATAAAATTTATCAATAATTTAAATAATTATTAAAATGTTTAATTTTTTGTACACACAATCTAATTAATAAAAATATAAAATAGATTGATTAAATTTACGTTGTAGAAAAAGTTATTAAATATATAATTTGAATAACATATTTGATATAAATGGATCTAAATATATCATTTTTATACCTGTTAGGATAAGTTTATATTAGGCACAAAAATTAGTTAAATTAAATCTTCAATATTTCTTTTATAAAATAAAATTTTTATCAATCAACCATTGAATTTTAACACACATGGGAGGATATGGAATGTTACATACATGGAGTGTGGAGTATTTTACTATCTGATTACCTCAATAGTTATAATAATATGAACAAGCCACTTTTACCATATTTATATTCTGGTCAATTGACTGAAAAATATTTATTTAAACATATAATATTTTGAGTTTTTTTTTTTCTTAGAAGTGAAACTTTACCTAATGCTAGCAAAATATTTTTTCTTATTCTTGTCAGTGATTTTTTTTTTTTAACTATACCCCTCATAAATTGTTTGGGATCAAATGGTTTAAAATGCAATTGATGGAACCATGATCTCCAAAATCTCATAACAACTTTCATTTACACTATTGTTTACTTTCTTCTTTTCCATTGTTTTAAAAACCTCTTCCCATCCCAGTTTGATGAAATAAATTGTTATTTATTAGCCACTGGAGCCTGCACTAAAGAACAAGAAAATAAAGTACAATAAATAGTTACAAAATAAAACAATTAAAGCTATGTTTATAATTTTTCCATTATATAGTCCATGAATAGTCAAAATGCTTCCGAAACACATTCACTATACTACCATTCATTTTCTTGATTGACTTAATTAGTTTACTAAATATTTTATATCAGTAAGCATAAAAGGTATAGCTAAATTAATCTATAAAATTGTTTTTTAGATGAGTGCTATTTATATTTTTGTGAACAACTGATTTTCTTTACCTACATAAATTTAATTTAAATTATTAATTTACAAACTATATATAAATAAAATTTACCGATGGAATTTTTTTTTGTCACATTAAAACAAGAAAATGTATATTTAACTTAAGAAAATGAGCAATTTATCTGAAATCACGTAAATACTTAAATTATTAATTAGAATGAAAGTAAAGCTTCTTTAATTTATTGTAATAATAATTTAACAATGATTCCGTTAAAAATTTCACAGTGAACGGTTGAAAATTATGTTATTAATTTCTTTACATATTGTAAAATGGTCAAAAAAATGTAACTGATATTTATTCACTATAATTCATTTATTTATTTATTTATTTTCTAAATAGAATATCATTCGTGGACGAAAATAAAAATATTGATAATAAGTCAGTATTAAATATTACGAGGCTGCTTTATAATTTATTTTCCGTGAAAAATCTTTTTTAAATAAAAATTACTTTTAAATTTGATGTATTTAATATTTAAAAAATAATATTAAAAAAAATCAAATATCAAGGTAACGATAAAAACCACATTTTATTATATTGAATTTATTGTGTTTCATTAAATAAAGTTATAATATTGTTTTAATAGAAAAATAAACAGATTATGACAATCTCTATTTTGATAATAGTTATAGTACTCAAAAATATAAATAATAAAATATTTGTTTAGAATCTTAGGTATTTAATAATTATAGTTATTCGTAATAATATGTAAAAATAAATCAATATAATTTGAAACATCTTATACATGATATATAACACGAGTACTTTTATATTACTTCTTGTATAATAAATCAATAAATACATATTGAAATGAAGGTATCTTCCAACAATACTTTTAATAAATAATATTAATATTAATTAAAATATTACGAATAAAATGTTGAAATGCTTACCCATATTTTAATGTACATATAGTATATTTATTACAAAACACTTTCTGTACTCACATATATTAAAATAAAAATTAACATTTGATACATGAAAAATAAGTAAATATCAATCTCAAAATTTAATATGTTAAGGTAATACAAGCATTTATAAACATATCTTAATCTACATTATCAAACCATTGATGAAAGTAATATGTTTACTACATTATTTAATGAAAATTACATGTTTAACACCTTTTCAGGATACCATCCACAAACCACATATCATCTAAATATCATATGTTTGGGTGTTATAATGATTTTACCTTACTATTATTATCATATATATGATTAATTACGTATAATTAATCATATAAATTATTTATATGCTCATTCATAAAGTATATTTCAACATGGGACCAACAATATTTTGTATCATTATTATAATCTTAGATCTCTTAAATGAACTCATCTTGCTTAATTAATCTTATTTTCAATAATTAAGAAAGAATTGTCTCTAACCACTTGAGCAAGATACCTCTCAAAAGAACTAAATTTCCTCTCCTCACCTAAATATATAACTTTACATTTGAACAACCATCCATTCAGTGTCTTGAAATGCTTAAGTCTATCCACACTACTTGAGAGATACATACATGTTAGATTTCTTCTAATAATTGCTCCACTATATACCTGAACAAATATGTCATTGGTTAAGCACCTTCACATGCATAATTTCTCAAAATATTATAATTCATACACACCATTATTATTAACTTGATTTAAGCGACCATCCCTTCACTTGAATAAAATTCTTTAAGAATAGAAAGAGTTGTCTCCATCTTTCTTTCACTTAGATAAAATCTTTCAAAAATAGAAAGAATTGTCTTCATCTTTCTTGTTCAATTCTTGTTCAAGTTATATCACTCTAATTATGAAAACCGATAAAATAATTATTATACATTATTTAACCCTTAAGTGATAAATCATCATTTTATTAATAAATTATCATTTAAACTATATCTAACTCGAGAACTTCAACTGGCATAAAAAGAAGAAGTTTAACTAAAAAAAATTACCCTCAATTTACAATATCATACAAACTTCACGATATTCCAAAATCACAACTATATAATTATATATATGTCTAATAATATATACATATGACAATCCATATACCACATATTTCATCTATCTAAACCATCTATTGAATAGATTTAAATATTAATTTCTCTTACCTACATATAGCGTACCTACAAAAATCTTCATCTGACTTCTTTAAAACCATATACCAACAATATCACATCTTAAACAAAGATAAGAAGAAAATAATGAAAACATTAATAGAATTAATCACTTACCACGACATACTCCATACTAGTTTATATTTTTTTCTTATCTCACTGCTTCCTTGATAATGTAATTGGACACACAACAAAAATATATTAAAGAATCTAAATTTTAGAAAGATAAAATTCTAAATAAAATAAAAAATTATAAATTATAAATTTTCTATAGTCTATTTATAAAATTTGTATTCTCTATTTATTTAAATTTATCTTTCAATAAACTTAAGTTTTAGGTGATTTTAAATAATTAAATAGATAAGAAAAATAGACAATATATATAAGTGGTGAAAGTTCCTTTTTCCAAATCAAGACACAAAAATAGATAATTGTATTTATTTATTTATATATTGTGTTTCAATAAATTATGATATTTTTGAATAGATAAGAAGATTATATATATATATATATATATACACCTACCTGAAATTATTATTTTATCAAATTTATAAATGAGTTAAAATTTAAGGTATATACATTGCATTAATTGTACCCATGATTCAAAAATGAAAGGCTGATAGAATTGATGATATATATAGGTAGTTGATATTGATTTCAAATAAATGACTATCAAAGTTTAAAAAAAAAATTATAGGTTGAAAGGATTCACCAAATTAGTTGGTACTTGTATTGATTGCAATTAAATTGTAATAAAAAATTTAAAATATTTTTTTTTCTAATTAATACGCAACTGTTATGAATATATTTCTTTTACTAATTCGGTGGCTGATTTTTCTGTGCTTACATTATAATTATATCAATCCCTTATAGTTATGTAGTACGACTATATCATGATATGATTCACTTATTTATTTCCACACATTTATTGCGTTTAAATAAATAATATTATAAATATTTTTTTATGAATAAATCAATAATTATATATGTATATGATTAAATTTGTCTAACTCATCACATGCACGCATTTTCATGAAATTCTAAACTTGTAAAAATATTTTATAATTGTTTCAAGAAGTAGATAGATTTAAATTTTAAATTATTAATTTGAATTAACTAAAATAATCATAAACACTTTAGTAAATTTTGAAATTCTAAAAACCATATTAATGCATTATTTCAATTCGTGTTGGGTGGGATTAAATAATTGCATTCAAATTAAAATTTGAATTATTTAGAAATGAGTTTTATATGAATTGCGATTATTTTCATTAATTAATAATTTTAAATTTATAATTTAAATAGTTTAAAATTATGTATTGAAATTTTAAAATATCGAAGGCCAAATATATATATATATATTAAAACTATAAGGATTCATTCATTTCAGAATATTGGTATTAAGTTCAAATTTAAATAATAATATTTGTCACCAACTCAATTTATTTAAACATTTAACCAACTCTAGTATAGATTTTATCTATAATACAAAACAATTTATACACTTCTAATTGAATGTGGTGACTTTCTTCCTCAACTTAATGTATACATTTTTTATTAATTTTTTCACCACATATATTTGAATATTTGAATCAGTTTATTATTAAAATCATCTTATCAAATCGCCTTTATCTCAACATTTTTTCACTTCAACAAAAAATCCAAAAAAATTTAAAACATAATTTTTGGAGAATGTAAAATAATCATCCATTTATTCAATTTTACATATTTTGATATGTTTCATAATCTTATTACAACTATTCAAAACTATAATTTTATATACAATTAAAATAATTAAAATATAACAAATAAGTTCAACCATTTCATAAAATAT
>Ga0209489_105470_pt1 | contig 21969 bp, 8 predicted proteins | sample SiratrowhiteBW_FD_187527 | JGI IMG/M metagenome (GOLD analysis project Ga0209489, IMG submission 187527) | Root nodule microbial communities of legume samples collected from California, USA - Siratro white BW (SPAdes) (version 2) | ecosystem: Host-associated > Plants > Roots > Nodule | place: USA...
TAAACCTTGACAATATCTATATTTTTTAAACTAAACACTGAAAATAAAAAATAAAAAATTAACTATGTAGATATACAAAACAAATTATCCAAGTTAGTGATATTATGACTCAAAAGAAGAATATGTCATCTCAATTGATAATACAAACTCAAAAAATATAAAAATTTTAAACACTTAATAAAACAACTTTTTTAATAAGAATTTAATTAAAAAATACTTAAATTTACAAAAAAAACTTAAAATTTAATTATATTATTTTTTTTATCTTTGATATTAAGACACATAATAGGCAATACTAAATAAAAGAAGCTCAATTAAAAAATAAAAAATTTAAATACTAAATAAAATAATTTTTTAATAAAAGTTAATTAAAAACTTCAAACATGTTCATACTAATCAGAACTTACGTTTCCAAAAAATCACATACCTTCTTTTCTAAGAAATTAGATAGTTTTGTTTTCAAGAAATCATAGTTAGAAAGAATAAAAAAGTGATTAAATCAAAAAAATGACTTATTTCAGATCAAATTTGACCGGTACTCAATTCCCTCGTAAGCATTATACATTATTCTCTCGTAAGCCTTATACATTAGGAACTTGTAACCACGGCATGCTTCACTTTATTTTCAGGTTCCACGTTTTATGAGATAAACTCGTGCAAGCACTCTCCGACTTAATTGTTGCCAATTCTCCCCTATGGGAAATTGCTTGCTAGTGGCTGTGATAATTTTATTTACTGTTTTAATTTTTCAATCCTAATTATTTAATCTATTTTTTTCCATCATGCAGGCTGTTTTATGGTTCACAGATTGTCTAAACCAAAAGGCTAATCTTGGAGGGCATTCTTTGGCAGTCACCGATGTCCGTTTCAGTCTAAGCAAACCTCAACTTGCAACATCTTGTGATGACCGAACTGTGAAGCTGTGGGATGGATGTCCATAATGTTAGTTTATTGTACTGCTTTTGAGAATCCCCTTATAGATTTACAAGAAAATGGTTATAGGGTATTATACTGTACACAAACGCACCAAAAAACACATAAACATGGTTATACTGTATTATGTATTATAATGTTAATAGGATGTTGCAAAAATGTTTATTTATGGCTGAAGATTTGAATAATGACTCTCGATTTTGATAGTTTATTTGCTTGTGTTATGCCTTAACTGATGCTTAATTTCCAATGCAGCCTAGATATCAGCTTCATACTTTGACTGGTCATCATTATGCAGTCTCGGCCATAGATTTAACCCTACTTACTTAAGGTGTCTGCTCCTGTGATTCAAGTGGTGTGATACGATATTGGAGCATGGAATATGGTCATTGTGTTAAAGTGTCAAACGTCGAATCAAATGTAGGATGTTGTGATCTTAGCATATAAATTTGTTTAATTGGTTGCACAATGTGTTTTCATTTGAGTGGAATCTTCCTTTTGGTTAGGCTAATCATATGAGATTTCAACCTGTTCCAACGGGGTGCCTGTAGGTGCTGATAATGTTTTCAATACTTGACTTGGAAAGACACCTGTAGCAACCGGATCACGACGAACATCACAAACTTGTTTTAAAAAAAAAATAATGAATGAAAACTATAGAAAAATCAAAAAATAAAAAAAAATATCTACGAATTAAATTTAAGATTTGAAAGTCGATTATGTGTATAACGTCCGGTGTGGTTCTATAAAATGTTATTTTTTCCAAAAAAATAATAATTACAGCAACTAAAAAGAATATATATTTAAAAAAATGCAATTTAAGAATGAACAATAAACTAACAAAATAATAACGGAGACAAATTTTTATTTTTTATTTTTTTTAACCCAAGGACTTTGGTCCTACTTATTTCCAAAGGAAAATCATGAATCAGTAGTTTTAATTTTAAAAGTTGATTGATGATAGTTTGATATTTTTTATTTTTTTGAAATTTCATTTAATCTTGTTTTTCTGAAAGAAAAAGTTTATATTTGTTTATTGTTAAAATTTTATTAAAATTGTTAATTAAATATTTTTTTATTTTTTTTGAAAATATTATATATATTTTTAAAAATTATTTTAAATCTAATATTTTATTTTTAAAAGTTTATGTTAAAAAAAAATTCTTTTTTTATTCTTTTCCTAACTTATTTTTATTTTGCTATTAAAAAAAAAACATATACAACATAAAAACAGTATGATTAATTAAAAATAAACAATGATTATTTTGGTTTTGTTATTTGGTTTCGTGAGGGATAATGGTTGTTCATGTTAGGCTTTTTAAATTGGGAAAAGGGGTTTCTGGATTGGTTGCTTGGGTGGATTTATGTTTCTGAATAATTTATGTTTTGGTACAAGGTTTGGAAATTTTCGAATTTGAGGCTATGGCTATCCTATATTCGATCATGTGTTATGGAATTTGGATTATTAATTTTCTGGAATTGAATTCGCTACTGACTCTGGATTCTGAAAGTTGGTTATGGAAGATGCTAGGCCTCCATCATATATTGAGGCAGTGCCAGATTCTAGAAAGAAAAAAGAAGAGGAGTCCGTGGGGATGGGCTGGACTGACTTTTGATTAACCTGTTTTATTTTTGAAAAGACTGATTGATATTCTTTTGGGTGAGTCTTTGGATTCAATGAGTTCTGAGGATTTTTGTGGGTTTTGAGTTTAGGGATTTTTGATTCTGGTTAGGGGTTTTGTGTTTGTTTTCTGTATCTGAGTTAATGATATCTAATGTTACTATATCTTTGTTATTGGGATTTACTCACTGTGCTAGTAGCCAAATTTGCCAAATGAACAATATTAATTGGGCAAAAAATGCAGCAATTAGACAATCTCAGGATCGGTGTGGTAACAACAACAGTATCAAGCACCTACGTGATTGTGCCAGTAGCAGCAATCGTCTCGTAGATATAATAATTTATTGTGACCATTAAAATTAATTTAATAATGCTTGCAAAATAATTACTCATTGACACTTAAACAAAACACAACAAATACAGATGAAAACATGAATCTGGACAAAATATAAAAAGAGCAAAAACAAGACAGAATTAAAGGAAGAAGACTAATCCATTGAAGACTCCAAATTTAGCTTCTTGTTTTGCTATGGTTTCTAATGGACTCTTAGATTTTTTTTTCTAACAGAATCCAATAATAATTTTCAATATTTTTTTCAGTATCTTTTTCTTTCTATCTTTCTAAGAATTTCTGTGTATTCTCTGTCTCTCAATTCTCTGTCCTCTCTCCCCTTTCCTTTGAAAAACAGTTCTTTATATTTGGTCTGTGGCTTAAGACTGTATGGTTACATTTCAGCATTTCAGGAAGAATAAGCAAAAGAACAATAATAATAAAAAATAAAAATGAATAGCTCCTGAACATGAATAGCCCCCGAACCTATGAGTATAGGAAGAAAGAACGTATGAGTATGAGTATAGGAAGGCTATAGGAGTTCAATAAGGCTATGGGAGTTTAAATGTCAAAACATGATTGTTAGTTAAATGTTAAAAGCATGACTTTTAGTTAAATGTTAAAAGCATGACTATTAGTTAAATGTTAAAAACATGACTACTAAATGTGATAAGTGTGAGAAGGCAAAAAGGTGAAAATTTAATTATGATAAATAAAATTTGTTAGGCACTAATTAAAGAATTAAAAGGTACTAAAGTTACATAGGGACTTGAATGATTAACAGATAAGGGAGGTGTAAACAGTAACCTTTTTTTATTAGTAAATTAGGCTTCAGAAAACATCTTTCTATTCAGTTGGCCTTACTTAATTTTTCTATTCAATTTATTTTAAAACAGACTCAACACCTTTTTTTTTGTTATTTTATCATTTTTTACAAATTTCATTTTGTCTTATTATTATTATTTAATCAAATTTTATTTATAAAGTCAAAGTTCTTTTTTATTATTTATTTTAAATGGCAAAGAAACTAAACGACACATATTAAAAAGTTTTAATTTCTTATTTTTATTCTTTTATTTTATTTTTCTTTTTTTATATTTGTAAAAATAATTTTTATTTGACCGGACGAAATTTGATGATTACAACACCAATCTCTACATTCATTAAAAGTTGGTTTGAATTTCTTTACGTACTTAGATAAATTGTTTCAGTTAGACATGCTCTTATTCTGAGCGTGCCTGTACTTTAGTCTAATGCTGCTCATACTACCTGGCTTAATTGTTTTTGCTGGAGAGATGTGGGAAAAGAAACTTTGGAGATTATATATTTGTTGTTTTGGTGTCTTCAACACTAATTTATGATTCTTGTAAGTTTGTCTTATTCAAACTCATGTATATCTTTGATTTTAATATGATTATAGGGACATGAAAAAGACATATATTCTTTGTGTTGGAGTCCTTCGGGGGAGTTCCTGGCATCTTTGAGTGATGAATGTGTCAGGGTTTGGCAGAGTGGATGGAAGTATGTTCACGAGCTTAGATGCGATAAGGGCAATAAGTTTTATTCCTGCATTTTCCATCCAACATCTCCTTCTACAAACAATTGTGATTGGTTGTTACAAGGGAAGTATACATCCTTTTCTTATTTTTGTTTCCTTTAGAGTATGTTTGGAACCACAAATTTTCGAAATTAGTTTGATTAATTTGAAAGAATTGTTGGCACTTAACCAAATTGAATATGTTAACTATATGTTACAACATAAGGACTACAATGTTCTACAATTTTAATGGCATATGCTCAGTTCTCTCATAGGTAAAGTGTTTTGCATCTAAATATTCTAGAATAGTAGTCATTGTACAACTGAAATGCATATTCACTCATAAGAATATCAATGCATGTACTGTCTTGTTATGATTTTTTAGCCAAATTTTCAATCTAAACGCATTCCAATTTTTTTTTATGATTGTGGTTAAGTTCACTCTCATATGCATAAATACAACATATACAAACTTCGGTGAAACAGTAGTTACCTCTAAAATAGCAATGAACAAATCAAAAATAAAAGATAACTATTGTACCTAATATGTTATCAATCCTATTTTTCAGCTTTTGAGAATGAATCATCTATCTTTTTCTTCATTATTTGAATCATTTTCATCCATATAGTTGAATGAAATTTAGCCTCTCAACTTGAAAGCAACTGAAAATTGAAATCGCATAACATATGTCAAGAAAAAAAAAAAGTTTTGTTTCAGTATGCACTTGAAGATAAACCTTTCCTTTTTCAAATTTTCGTCAGTTTTGAAAATAGGTTTTGCAATAATTTTTGTCTAATTCTTTTAATTAAGATGTTTTTTTAATTTAATTAATGTATTGGGAATTTCCTACCACTCAAAATAAGTTTTGCTATAATTTTTTGTTTATTTCTTTTAATTAATATGTTCTTTTGTTTTCATTAATCTATCATGAATGAAGTTAGTTAAATAAAAAAAACTAACACATAAAAAATTAATTAACAAAAAGAATTGACATAAAGTTGTTCATGCATAATCTTCTAAAATGGGAAGTTACACTTACAATTATTTTTATTTTGTGTAGAAGCTCGTAATTGTCTTTTTTTATGCAAAGAAAATTGGAATCACCATATTAGTCGATATTTCAAGCCACACGATCATTGAATTTTCTCTGTTGACATCGTTACCTTGTCCATTGGTGTAGCAAGCAAATACAACAAATCACATCCCACAATATCAAGTCAAAATTAATACAATGATGTTAAGTATCAGGTAAGAACTCACAAGGAACAATTTGAACTAACATTTTATATTGCAATATTTACTAAGTATATAGACAAGGAGAATGATTTTGCTAAAAAGAATGGAAAACATAAAAAAAACTTTACAAATAAAGTTAAACAATAGTACAAATTTTTTTAGAAGATTTAAGTTAGAAATTAGGATTGAACTTCATCCATCTTATTTATTTATATTTTAGTTTGATAAGAATATATAATACTTAGAACTGCCAGATATTGATGCACATAAAAAATCATTCATATTGATTTCTTAAGTATGAAATTCATAAGAAAATTTCTTAAATACAGATTTTTAATATATATAGTAAATCACTCAACATGTTATAAAACAATCAATATATTGAAACTCATCCCTACTATTTTAATATATTTAGTATTTTCATATATAAGTCTAATCTTAGAAGTACTTTCCAGTTAAATCTAATGATCAAATCTATAAATCTATCGATCACATAAAATCTCTCAATAAGCATAAAATGAAAATACCAGTATTAAATACAAACAATATATTATACATAAATATCACTAAAATATATGTGAGTTTGAATAAATTACCTTTAATTCTAAAAAACAAGAATTAGTCACTCATGGTAGCCAAAACACAGATAATATATTTTTCTCTCAATTTCTTTATAAACTTTTTAAATTTCTTTCATTCTCCTATGCTATAATAAGTTGTTTCACAATTTTTTAAATTTAATCCTTCAAGAAAGACAATGAAAAAATATGTAAATCCTGAATAAAAATAAGTTTTAACAATTTTTATTTAGGGTTTCTTAATTTTTTCACATCTACAATTATATGTTTGTATTTCATTGATTAGTTTATGTGTCGATTTAAAAGCAGATATTGGATATGACTTGAAACGTTTTATAATAAAGTTTTCTTTTTAAAATTTGAAATTGTTAAGAAGTATTAATCTATTATAATATTCTTATTACATATATATATTTTTTAATTTTTTAATGTTATATATATATATATATATATATATATATATATATATATTTTATTTTTATATTGCCATAAATTATATATTAAAATGATAAACACATATGATATCTTAATTAATATTAGATAAATTATTTGATTGATTTTGCAACTGAAAAAATTTAATCATTTTAATTTAAATATTTTATTACTTTATTTATCTTAATTAATATTTCTATTTTTAAAGCAATACTAGCTTTGGTAAAAAATAAACATAAAGTAAAAACCTAAACGAAAATTAAGTCTAATTAACAGTTTTTTAGTAAAATATATATTAAATAAAATACAGAAAAATAAGCTTATATTTATAATTATTGTTCAAATCTATTAGCATTAATTAATTAAATATATTTATGGTATATATAATATTTGACTTTTTAAAGTAAAAAAATTAAGGAGAATTTATGTATACTCGTTCTGTTTTTATATCCGTTCTTACTTTAAATATTTAAATATATTGTTTTGTATTTTATTTTAAATTTTATAAAATCATATTTTTTTATAAAATAAAATATATTTCCTTTTATCTTTGAAATTTTGACAATATTATATTCTATCAATTTAAATTTTAACTGTTTTAATATTTAATAAATATTTGACAATCATTTTACCTTATTGTCATGTAAATTTAAAAACATAAAATACAATTTAAATATTTGTATTAAATATATTGTGTATAGATTCTTACTAAAAGTATTTATATAAATTAAAAAAAAAAATACACTTGTATGCTAACAACAAAGAATATCTGAACAAGAAACATAACGTTTGAATTTTGAGGGATAAAAAGTGTTAAAAAAAAATATGAGTAAGAAAGAATATTTATTATATGTAATATTTGAAAGGAAATGAAAAGAAATAAAAGAAAATCCAACAGTTAATGTTGAATATTAATTAAAAATTTAATTATTATCAGTCAACAATCTAATTCCGCTGACTTGACTGCAAATTTGGAAGGACACTTGTTTTTGGCGCCAAAAACTGGAGAGAGTAATTTTGAAGAGAGAAATCTGTTCTGTCAAAAACACACTCAAATCGTGGGATCTTCCCTAATCCTTCAATTTTTTATTTTTCTAATTTCTTCAACGTTCATAATACTTTCACTTTCTCATTTCTTCTTCATAACACTCTCTCTCAGTTAGGGTTTTCGCTATTTGCTTTCTCTTCTTAGCGAAAATGGCCGCCACGACTCCTTCTTTTTCCCCCTCTCGCACTACCTGCGCCTCTCTCCTCCGCGAATTGAAGGTTTTTCGCTCACTTCAGTTTTTTTTTTAATCTTTTAATTTTTTTTATTAGTTATTAAAAAAAGGTACAATTTGTTGATATTGATGTAAATTTAGATAATTTAGCGTCTGTTTACCTTTATTTTATTTTTTTCATGGACTTAGCGTCTAATCTGATTCGGTTAAAAGTGACTAAAGATTGTTCCACTGATGATTATTTTTCACTGCTTGGCCCTAGACTACTACTCTGTTTGCATTTTTAATTTTTATCTTTGATTATAAAAAATCGGTATGTTTTTAGAATTCGTTGGTTTGAGTAAAGGATTTCTGTTTTCCTTGCTATTTTTACTTTTAAATATATATTTGGTATTGTTTAGAGACTGTTTACTTTGAGAAAGATATCTCTTTTCATTTTATATTTGTACTTTAATCATAAAATTGGTATACTGTTTCAATTTGATTAATTTTTTCAACCATCTGTATGGAAAAAGTTGAAAAGCACTGTTTTTTTTTTTAGAAATCTTAAATGTAGGAAACCAATTGAAAATAAAGTATCAATTTTGAATGATAGTGTTGAATGTAACTGTAAACTTTGGTGTGTGATTAATGTTTTGAATTGTTTTTGTAGATGATATGGGATGAGATTGGGGAAAGTGACGCTGATAGAGACAACATACTTCTCCAACTGGAGCAGGAGTGTCTTGACATTTATCACCGGAAAGTTGAGGAGACGAGGAAGCACAAGGCTGACATGTATCAGTGGTTGGAAGATGCTGAAGCTCAAGCAGCTAATATTGTTTCTTCCCTTGGGGAATCTATCTTGCTTCCACGGGTAGGTTTGGTTAGGTTAACTACTCCTTTTTGCGCTGTTGTGAACAGAAACCTGAATGTGGTATATGATGTCTTGTGTTTCTTTTTATGTATAGTCGTAATTGAAAATGTAACCTTGGCATATATTGAAGATCAACTATTTGGCTTTCTCATGTTGTTGAGATAGAAATAGTATGCGGTCTTAACTCTTAATAATGGCTATACTGAACGAGGCATTGGTGTTCCTGTTCGTGTATTAATTTTTCGAAGTGAATTTCCACAACTATGTTCTATTTTTCTAAAATTAAATTTCATGCAATTTTGAACTAATGGAGTCATTAAAGATTTAATAGTTGTTTATTTCCTTCTCATTTTTGAACTTTTTACCGCCATTTTTTGCTTGATGTTTACAAGATCTTGTGTTTCTCTCTCTGGAGTTAGCGTCACACTATTGAATCTACGAAGTACCTATTCAATTAATTCTCTGCATTCGATAGGGGAAGGGAACCCTGAAGCAGCAAATAACTACTATTAGACCTGTCTTAGAGGATTTGAGGTCGAAGAAGGATGACAGAATCAAGGAATTTTTAAAGATAAATTCCCAAATTTCTCAGATACGCGATGAAATAGCAGGTTGTGGACAGTACAAAAATGTCACGGATTCAGATGTTGATCAAAGTGATCTGACATCAAAGAAATTGGGGGAACTCAAGTCCCATCTACAGGAGCTTCAGAACGAAAAGGTTTTACCAAATTCATAATACAGTCAAGTAGCATTGATAGTTCAGATATTTCACCTCCTATGTTCTCAACATTGCTTCATTTTTCTCTTCAACCAGATATGGCGCCAGCAGAAAGTGAAGAGTCATATCAGTACTATCAGTGAGCTTACAGAAGTAATGTCAATTGATTTTAGGAAGACATTAAATGAAATTCACCCCAGTCTGGACGATTCATTAAAAGGTACACTACACAGCATCAGCAATGACACGCTTGCAAGATTAACTGGGGTGATTCATTCATTAAAGAGGGAGAAGCAACAAAGGCTACAAAAGGTGACTTGTTTTGATCTAGATGAAATGGTGCAAATGAACTTGTACTTTTCTCTGCATCACTGCATGTGTATACTTGTGCCTTAGTCTTGCAACTTGCTTGTAATGAAGGTGTATCATCTCATCTTGGTTGATATACCTCAAATGATCACTGTAGTAGTCATCTGCGTATCTCAGTTTAGTTGAAGTAGTTATAGGTATCTTAGCTTCTACGTTTCTTGAATTGAAATATTTTTCATACGAAACATTTTGCCAGTTGCAGCCTCAAAGTTCTGTGTCAATGTTTTGCCAGGGCTGTCAAGTGATTGAATAGAATATTACAAAACTGAACTTCTAATCATGAGTAATTAATTATGTTCTGAATTGCAATTGCAATATATTCTCACTATTGAAGGTCAGATTCTTCTTCTTTACTGAACAACATGATGAATGATACCCAACTTAACTTTGACTTTAGTTGAAATTACGGATTTGTATGGACAAGCTAGTGTGCTTTAATCTCCTACAAATGTGTTTTAAGTAAGCTTGGATTACAAGTCACTACCAATTATCCATGTTAGCTAGTTAAGCGGGGAGGGTTGAAGTTTATTTTATAGTTGTCATATGGTATGGTCCGAGTTTGGTATGTAAAATCATACATGTAATTTAAAACCTTAAAGCATAACTTTATTTGTTGTTTGGACGTGCTTTAAATCTACATTGGTTAAGTCATTTAGTGTCAAGAAATCCATTCGTGCTGGATTTTCCTTTTCTATTATAAAAAGTGCATCTATTGCCAGGGTGAAGTTCACTACTATCAGTTTCTAAGTGATTTCATTTACAATATTAGTGAACTTGCATCATCATATGCTAGTATCCAGCATTATATTCATGATAAGAAATGTTTTTCTCACTACTTGACAGAGCAACTTCTCAAACTGTTTATAAGAATGACAAGAACCTCATTCAACTTCTTAATTCTTTTGACTGATTTTGTCCAAATTAAAGGAGTTCACACTTAACTGCTGTAGTTTTTTCTGTCTCTAATTTTCTTGAAGTAATTATAGCTAGGTAGGCTGCATAATTATTTTTGTTTTCTCATATTATGCTTTGCCTTGGATGCAAATGGAACTTGGAGTTTGTTGTATCACGTGGTAAATCTTCATGTTTATAAAGCGAAAATCAAAATGAAATCAAAATTTCAGTTTATAAAAATGTTATATTGACCAGTAAATTTAACAATTTTCCTTTTCTTTACCATTGACGTTAGTAATTTTGGATAACGGATTAGGTTTGCTTCTTTTTCTATTACATGAGTATCAAATTATGTAGTTGGATGGGTATTATTGTTTGAATCCATTAAACGGTATTGTTATTGGTCAACCACTTTATTTCCAACAGGTTTTTGAACATTCATTCATTTTATTTATCTTTTCTGTAGATGCAAGAGCTTGCTAAAGTGCTGGTAGAGCTATGGGATCTCATAGAGACACCAATTGAAGAGCAAAAGGTGTTTAGCCATGTTACTCGACTAATTTCAGCATCGGCAGATGAAGTGTCAATACATGGTTGCCTTTCGTCAGAAGTCATTGAGCAGGTGAAACTTTTTTTACTTGAACTTAGCATGTAGATGTTCACTTTGAGTATTCGTTGTTTGATAATTTACATTTTCCAGGTTGAAGGTGAAGTCCAGCGGTTAAATGTTGTCAAAGCCAGTAAGATGAAGGATTTAGTGTTTAAGAGGCAGAATGAACTTGAAGACATTTACCGAGGAGTTCACATCGATGTCGATAGTGAATCTGCAAGACAGATTTTGACTAGCCTCATTGAATCTGGTACCAATACTATCGTATTATCTTCTTCATACAGCCTATAGTATTTAGAATTTTTCTTTCTTTTTTCAAAACTATTTGTGGATGCTTGTGAAGATTTCACATAATTTTTCTAATCTTCCCTCTTAAATACTTTTGAAAAGCATTGTTATACGTGTGTCCGTAATATTTGGTCTTGACTCTAATTTTTCCTCGAACATTTTTATGGGTTTGCAGGTAATATTGATCTCTCTGATTTGCTTCAAAACATGGATGGTCAAATAAGACAAGCCAAAGAGCAAGCTCTAAGCAGAAGAGATATCTTAGATAGGACAGAGAAATGGAAATTTGCAGCTGAGGAGGAAAAGTGGTTAGATGAATACGAAAGGGTAGATAACTTATTTTAAAAGTTTATGATTCATAAATAAGCCATAACTTAATGGTGTTGAATTTATTACCATGGAGAAAGATAGTTGCTATTTAATATATTCAAATACTTTAGTGCTTTTGAACTAGATCAATAGCTTAGTGTTAAATACATGCTGATTAGGCTGAATGATGACTGTGTCTTTTGGTTAGGTTACTTAAAAAAGGTATAAAGTCAATCTAATGTCTGTCATACACGTAGGTCACAAAGTTTTAATGGTTACATGGCAATTTGATTGAGTTTTTTGATGTTTTTAGAAACATATATCAGTCCTCGTTTAGCGACTTAAGACTTTTGGTAGTCTATGACATGGGTAGGATGTGATTTAATCCATTTTTCAAGCCCAGAAGTTCGTATGCGTGAGATAGTCGGATAACCAAAACCATTCATGAGTTAATGGGAGAATACAACTAAAGCTATTAGGACAGTTATAATGTGTTTTGATTAACAGAGAATCACTTCTATCCCAACCCCACAAAATCATGGTGGTAACATGAAAAAGTAGAAGCAACTATTTGTTGCTTTACCTTCACCATGGAAAGTTAATTGATTTTTTCTTATCATGAAGTTGTTCCAAACAGTGTTAATCATTGGCATTACATGTAATATATGCATGCGTGGACAGTATAAGATTCATACCATATTGGTTCTCTGAGAAATTTGTAGATTTTGAACTGTTCATAAGTCACTTTGCTTCCTAATGTTGATTATCTAGATAGTGTATATATGGTAGTGGTATCCCCCATTCTATTTGGTGCTTAGATCTCTCAATTGTTTGATTTTAGATATTCTGTATTTAGCTCATCAGGCATTATCTGGAATTTTTTTATTATTAAAGCAATGCTAAACTATGGTGATTGATGTCTTTTTGTTATTTTGAATTTGATAACGGAGTTTATACATCTAGTCTAACGGGTAAAGTTACACCTCTTTGGATAGAATAAACAAAATCTAGAACAGTGTGAATGCTAGTAGAGAATATTTAATTAGGGTAAAATATCTTGTCGCAGGAAGCATGAAACATTTGTAGTGGTCTTTCCAATTTTCTCCCTTGAATTTAAAATGGGCAATAGGGTGATGAAGCATAGCAATTACAGATGTTTTATACCTTAAATGTTTTATTTTATCAGCAATATGTTTAGATCCATTTAATAATTATACATTAAGATAAATTGGTCATTTTCAATTTGCGTATAGAGACTTAGAATTATAATAATGTCATTTTCAGATTGTGTGATTACAAAATGCTAACTAGCTGTTTTATTTATACTAATAACTCCTAATTCTAATTGAACAGAAGAATACATTACTTCCTATTAAATAAAGTCCCTAAAAATTTTGGTTAAAATTGCCCATAAAATAACGTAAGTTTTGCAAATCTATTACGCATCATTCTCTGCCATGATATTTGTGAATATTCTTATATATTATTTGTCTTTTTCATATACACTTTTTCAGGATGAAAATCGATATAGTGCGGTAAGAGGTGCACACAAAAATTTGAAGCGCGCTGAGAAAGCTCGGATTCTTGTCAGCAAGATACCATGTAAGTTGTTATTAATTTTTTATAATATAATGTATATATATAACAACTCATAATTCATAACAGTTCCACAAATAACTGAGTATTAGCGAGTATAGTTCGATCTTATGTTTACCTTTTGTCTTGTTTTACTTTACTAAGTGAAAGAAGCACCAACATCAGATTATATCTGCACTAGAAATGCAATGCTCTCTTCGACAGCAAACCAAAATATAGCAACATAACACATTAAAATCCACAAGATAGACCCAATAGCTTGCTTGCTTTAGATGCATTTAGTTTCATGAAAATTTGCTACTATTTTAAAAAACACTTTAAAAACGTTTAGTTTGAGATTTCTTAAGAATCAGAGCATGATTTTTTTTTTTTTAATTTTAGAAGTTATTTAGAGTAATTTATGGAAAAAAAACTGCAAAAGGCTTTTTATAAAATTAAAAGGTACTTTTTATATAGAAAATTACGTTAGAAAACTATTTTTCTTTTGTATAAAACGTAGCACCGAATTGACGAATTGACCTCATAGTTTGTTAAGATATATACTTGTTTGGAATAAGAATGAAATTTCAGTTTATTAATAAAAACTTCAGTTTTAAGCTTACAAGTTGGCTGATTAGTGTAATTAGGTGATTATCAATAATTAATTGAAATATTCTTCATGCTAGTTTCCTCATTGGTTAACACTATATTTCGAGAATTTGAGCAGCTATTGTTGAGAATTTGACTGCAAAAGTAAAAGCGTGGGAAATGGAAAAAGGAATACCTTTCTTGTATGAAAAGGTAGTGATTTATATTTTACATATTTTTAATTTGATATTTGCATAAATTATTCAAGTTTCATCTTTAAATGCATTTGTTTTCAGACACCATTATTACATAGCTTGGATGAATATATTGTACAACGACAACTAAGAGAAGAAGAGAAGCGCAAATTTCGGGTATATCTTCTTCTATACCACTGATACTGGATCGTTTGACTGCTGATGTTGATATTTGCTTATTGGTAATTCTATTCATTTTCTGATATTTAAAATCAGAAAAGGAAGAAACAAAACTGGAGAAATAGCACGTCTTAGCCTTACCAAGTGAAATAAATTATTACATTTCTTAAAAAACAGTCACACATCCTAAATAAAAAAAAAATACAACTAAGAGAACAACTCGATCTTATCAAGAAAACAAAACTCTAGAGGAGAAAGCACTCTTTTCTTTTGTTTTAAGCAAACAAGTAATTTTTTTCCGTGGTTTTACCTTCTTAGAGAACTGCTTAAACTAACTAATTTCTCAGACTTTGCGAGATAGAAATTGAAGGTCCTAGTGTGGATTGATGTGCGACTTCCACTTCCAACAATATATATCCAACCATTTATATAACATTTGTTGTGTTTAAAACTATATCACTCTTACATTTCAAACTTATCTCCCTTTCTCAAACTTCTCTCGTTGCAAAATTTATGTACAAGTGCCATTTATCTTGTATGGATTCATGTAGACACTCGTAGGTTTCACATATGGTTAATAATATCCTTGAATAAATTTTACCACCATTATTGTTTTGGCTATGCTTCTCTTCATTTTATTCAGGGAAAACTTTGAGTAAACATTTTTTATCAATGGTGAGGCAATAAATAGAATGAAAATGCAGAAGATTGAAGCTTCTTTTTGCACTAGAAAAGTTGGCTGCATTTTTTAATTCACCTGTGAGAACTTTTCCTTTTGTATTTGTTCATGTTACAAAATCATTTACTGACATAGTGTTACATACAATAACTTTTCAGAAGATAATATTTTATATAACATTCTATGATATTTGATATTAATATATATATATTTATTTATTTTAAGATATTTATTATAAAATATGATTATATTAAGTTTTATACTTTTTTATTTCATGATTATATATTATTTTAAAATTGATATATTGTATTAAAAAATTGCATTAGCCTCATCTTATTGTATTTATTTCTCACTTCTTGATGCGATCGGATTCAAATTCAAATGAGTGGCTTCATCTATCTTCTGGATCAGCTTGTAACAAAGATAAACCTGTTACTTACCCCTAATTTGAATGACTAGTGATTGTTTTCATCAACTTTGAACCCTTTGATACACGTAAACTTATTTTGGCATACATAACAGGAGCAGAAACGGCTACAAGAACAAGCAGCTGTAGAGCAAGAGACACTTTTTGGATCAAGGTCTGCAACAAAGAAGCCTCTGTGTCAGAGCAACAATGCCAACACCATATCAGGGACACCAACCGGCCGTAGACTGCTTGGTTCCTCCGGACGCCATGGAACCCCAGGAGGAAAGGAACGCAGAGAAAGTGGCAGAGTGAACAGCATAATTCCGGTGAACTATGTTGCCCTTCCTAAAGATGATTCTGTTCCTAGGGGCAATTGATGTTGTCCTCTAATTTCACTCTTGTATATCAGTAAACTAATTCAGCTTTGTAAATGTGCTTATTATACAAGCTGTGTTTCCTTCTGAAATATTATACAAAAGCTTTACTTTCAACACTAGAGGTTGATCTTACATCTTTTATCATTTGTAAATTGGTACATGACTAAGAACTGACCTATTCTAGGTTTGATTGAAAATGATTGTACAAGGGCTAACGAGATTACAATATACAGAAATCATCTTTTGCTCTTTCATCCGTGTAGTTGTCTGATTTGATTATTCAGCGCAGGTTTGGGAATAAATATACTTATAATTGTAGATCAGAAAATCAATAATTTAGAATTGTGATTAAATTATATATATTCATAAAATAAATTTTGAAGTTTGCTAAAATCTTAACAGTTAAAATTAGTGACTCAAATGTTTTTTTATCTTTAAAATATAGTCCTATTTATTTGCTTTTGGCATTAAGTAATTGTTTGACTTTTGGGTTTTAAAAAACTTTTTATAGATAAAATCGATCTATAGTGGATGGAATGATTAAAATAATAAGAATTAAAATTAAAAAAAAATTATTAGATCAAATCCGTTCTAAGGATGATTCAAATCAATGTATCGATCCAAATACAACTACTCAGAGTATATTTGTATGAATATTTCTCCTTTACACAAGTTTTGCCAAAAGAAAGTTTCAAACAGCGCTTGATAGATGTAAGTTTAGAGTTCTAAAGAATAAGCAAAATTGAAGCTAATGCATAAATGAGTTGTGGATTTAACTTGCATGGAGTTCAAACTTTTCAGAATTTTTAACTCAAAATGGCTAAATGACTGAGAATTGGAGATATCTAAGTAATTCAAAGTCTTTTTACATTCATTTTTCAAAGTCCAATAAATACTTTTTAATATTAATTATAATTTTAACGCATATAAAAAATATTTTTATGTTGATAGTCTTAACCCTCAAATATAAATTTATTTATTTATAAAATTTTCATCCCATTTTTCTTTTACATCGGGTATTAAGTAATTGATGTTATTATCCCATGTAAAAATGACATCTGTTTTCAAGTGTGTCTAAAATCTAAATTATACAATAATATTTCAATCCTAAATAAAAAGAGAAAGAGTGAATGCAATATTTAATATAGAGCTCCGAAGAGATGGGGAAGCTTTATGATTGTTTTTTGTAATATGAGTTTGCAAATTGTAGTATTTTACAAAATTATATATTATATGTTAAACATAATATATGTCTTTTTTATAGCTACAAGAACTCTCTTGTTCCTTACTTGTTATATTTTTTCCTTTTATTTTCTTATAGTTACACACACTCTTTTAGATTCAAAAGAATGTTGGATCTAACCATCTTTCATACTAATTTGATAACAATGGAATATTATATCAACTAAATAATACTCAGGCTCATAAAAATATGAAATATGGAAGAAAATTTCTTAAAACTTTCATTCAATAAATCGTTGTTGTTGTTACTATATAATGCATCACACTACCTTTATTTAGGTCCCACAGTAATACATTAAATAATAATAACAATAATAAATAAATAAAATATAATTACTACTTCAATGGAAAGGAAAAACCCACAAATAATAAAGAAAAATTAGGTAACTTGTATATGCAAAGACTTTGTAAACTCAATTAATTCAATCAAGATCGAAGTCTTCTCTTCTATTAGTTGCTCCTTCTATCTAAGATGTTCACTATACCTAGATGTATCATCTTATCTTCTGATCCAACAAGGAATGTGTCCACCAAGACCCTCTCACGTTAAAATCAATAAATAATATAAGTAAGATAATAAATGTACATAAATAACTTAGTATACATATATATTTTCACTTATTTATATTATTTACTGGACCTTTTATCTAAATGAATCTAAATTAACTGTCCAACCCCTGATACCTAATTAGTACTTGATTAGATTATTAGTTGTGTAACATAAATATCATTTACCCAATAAAAGGTGATATGGAGCATAATATTGACATTATCTTCTGTGTAAGTAGTACATTTGCCTCGAAGCTCAAAAGGGTCTCTGTTATGAAAGAAAAATTCTATTTTTTTTACTAAAATCACAACGTGTCACCCATGCACTATATATTATATGTTATGTTATATATTATATATTATTTGTTATGTACTTGAATGCTACAAACAAGGTCACTTTTACTTCAAAAAAGAAAGAAGAAAACATTCCTGTTCACATTCTAAATTGCTTAAGCCTTTCCCTCTTAATTATCTTGTGGGAGACTGTTGAATAGACAACTTGATTACAATTGAAGAGAACTTGATATTGATGGGTTCTTCTTTCTGATCATAGTTTTCTTCAGTAAAACTATCTCTTGCATCAACCATATTTTGCTCTTCTGTCACTGAACTTTCAGCATCATCTACTGGCAAGGGAATTTCATCTTCCACTCTGCTTTCTATTTGTTCTTTGTGCTTGCCCCATAGAACTGAGTATAAACCTATAACAATTAAGATGGCACCAATCACACTGCAACCACCAGAAAAAAAAAAATCAAAACCTTGTTAGTTTGGATGGATTCACTGTTGTTTTTATTTAGATAAAAAACTATATTTATTTTACTTATATATATATATGTATATGTATAAGCTAGAAAGGGAAATAAAAATTTACCCTCCAAGATAAATTTTTTCTTTGAGGATAAAGTAACCCATGATAGCAGAAATGATCATCATTAAAGGGCTAAAGGAAGTTGTAAAGACAGGTCCTTTCTCCTTAATTACCAGTCCTTGCACATAGTATGATATGCTTGATGAAATAATCCCCTAATTAAAGTACATGACAAAAAAAAAAAAAATACAAATTACATGTGTTATAAATTGAAAAAAGAAATCCCAAGAGTCCCTTTATAATAGAATTAAGAATTAGTTATATTTAAAGTCTAATTATATTTTTAATTCTTCAATACTAAGGGATTCAAATGATTTAGTCAAAACTGTTTTTGATGATTAAGTTCAAAATTTAAGAAATTAAAACCTGCTATTTTAAACTTGAAAAATAAAATGATATATTTTCTACCTGGAAAAATTAAGACTTTTGATTCACTCCAAATTTAAAAAACTTGAATATAATCAAGCCTAGTTTGATGGAAGAAAAAGTTCTTATATGAATTCTTACTGAATATGCAGAAGTAAGTAAGTTTATATCCCATCCAATTTTCCAAACAGAAGGGTTGTGTTCAACAATACAAGTAACAACAATAGCTTGAATAGTGCCTATAAGGCACACAAGTGAAGTTAGGGTTAGCTGATGATTCTTGTATGTCTGTATAGCTTTTGCCTGTCCAATAACATAAAAGTAAATGTCAATTATTTGTGTGAGATCAACAAAAAAAGACACTAACAGCAAGAGAGAGGACACAAAAGTTAACACATTTTTTTAAAATATTTTTACCATTTTTTTTCCTTTTGACTGTGTTAATACTTACTTGTAAAACAAAGAGGGAAGCCCAAGCAAAGGTGGAAATGACAAGAAAAATGCACCCCAATAACCAATCTCTGTCCAATGATCCATTGGTTTTATAGTGAGCATGTTTGACCAAAACCACCTCCACAATAGGACCTTTGTATAATGTCATTAGCATAGCCCCTGCAACTGTCACTAAAGTTCCCACTATCTTTGCTATGCTTGTCACTTGCTTTATGTTTATCTTCTCCATCCTTTTCACATACATATCCATCCACAATAAAAAAAAAAAAAAATTAAAACCTTATAGATAAAAAAGGATGAAACTTAAACCATTTCTCCTCCTCCTCATCTTTTTGTCAAAAGAAATCAACAATTAAGAGCTAGAAACACACTTCTAATAATTAAAATATAGTAATTAAAAATAGAATTTAATTAGTAGTCATGCATTGCCATCATAAATTTTTACACTTTCAATCAATAAAAGAAATACATTTCAAATCAAAGTAATTATTATAATAGTTTATGAGTAAATGGTATTATAAAACTATTTTACATAGTATATAACTTATTCAGTGTGAAAAATATGATGATTTTTTAGAAACTAATACTAATATTTAAAATGTGAAGAAAATAAAATACATTTTACTATTTGTAGTCATGTATTACTTTCTAATTAAAGACTAAAAAAAATCAGGGTTTGATTATTACCGGCAAAACACTGCTATCACAAAAGTCATAGCTGGAAGCATGTTGCTCATTGCACATGAGAAAGTTGGGGATGTGAGTTTCAACCCAGCATAAAAGAAATTTTGATCAATCACAGGCCTGTTTTATTAATCCAACACAAATTTTCAGATCAATACATGCAAATTCTAATTCTATAGATTAACCATGCTATGATATAAAACTTGTTAGTGCATTTGGACACAAACCCTAGAAGAGCTAGGATAAAAATTTGCATGAAAATTGGGAATTTTATCTTCGGTTGATCTTTCCTGTAAATTAAAAAAATGAATAAACATTATATATCAAAGTTAGATTAACAAAAATATGATAAAATGTCATGGTGATGAATTCGAGAAATTATTAGTTAACATTTTTTAGTTTAGTTGGTTGTTTCATACACATGTGAATACGGGTGGTTTTTTTTTTTTTTTTCATATATCTCAAATTATTGCAAATGAAAATGAGATATTGCATATGAAAATGAAATATTGCATATGCATAATATTGTTTGATAAATTTTCTTTAGCTTGTTCAAAAAATATTTACAAATTAGAAACATGAGTTTATGTCATGGAAATTTATTTAGAGATTTGAGATTACCTTTCTTTGATAACTATAGAATATATGAATATCATACAAACCTTTCAAAAATAAATGCAAAAGGAGCTATGGCGAGGGTAGCAAAAGCGTGACGATAAACCACAAGAACATAGTGACTCATGCCTTGGTTGAGAGAAATCTTAGTAATAATGGTCATGCCAGCATAACCAAACTGCAAAGAAATCATAGCCAAGTAGGGTTTTGAGCTTCCAAAGAACTTTGAACAACTTTCCATGGCCATTTTTTCTCCTTGAGAATTTAAGGGTATGTAGTATTTTGTAGAGCAATTAAAGAGGAAGAACACTTGAAGAAGGTTGTTACTTCTTCATTGAGAAATCAAATGGCATAATCCAACCACTAATTTATACCAATCAAGAATAAAATGATTTCATATTATATGCAGTTTTTTTTTTTTTTTTGAGAAGGGTGCAATTTTCTTTTAAATTTTATCAACATAGATAGACTTTAATCTTTTTATACCAAACTGAAATTGTATTTGTAAATAATGTATATTTTTAAATGAAAATAAACATATGAAGAAATACAATTTTAATAGAGATTTTTTTAACTTAAATTGAAATAGTGTTTGCCGTGACTATTTCAAATTAATTAAAAATATTAAATATAAAATGTTGCTTGCAATGGTTATTCAAATTTTTATTAATTGTGCTTTTCAAAAAGGTGTTTCAATATTAAATGTTGTTTCATGCCTTTAATAAATATGAATCACAATCTCAATTAATATATTGAGCACATCTCCATCATTTTTTTGTCCTTTGAACTATTTCAGTTAATATAAAGCACAATTTGAATAAATATAAAGTTATTTCACCAAATCTTTAGAAAATTTCTATTATATATAATTGAGTGATTTTTCTTGGATTTAGATTTAATTTTACTTAAAGTACTATAAGTTCATAAACTGGATTACCACTGAGATTTAAGTAATATAAGTTCTTCAGACAAAACTAGATCAAAGTGGATTACCTCTGGAATTTGCTACTATTAGAGTTTTGTAAGACACTTTGAACCAAGGCAATATTTCAGATATATTATTTTTTTAAGAATGAAAGAAGAAAAGTACAATTTTATTACAATTTTTTTTAACTTAAATTGAAATAGTGTTTCAGGTAAGTCTTTCATTTTTTTTAAATATTAAACATAATTTTTTTTTCATAAACCTGTTTTTTTTTTTTTTTTTTATTTTATATATATATATATATATATATATATATATATATATAT
>Ga0209489_105471_pt1 | contig 21955 bp, 13 predicted proteins | sample SiratrowhiteBW_FD_187527 | JGI IMG/M metagenome (GOLD analysis project Ga0209489, IMG submission 187527) | Root nodule microbial communities of legume samples collected from California, USA - Siratro white BW (SPAdes) (version 2) | ecosystem: Host-associated > Plants > Roots > Nodule | place...
GCATAATTAAAAGTAGGCCACTTCCCCTTGGCTAAACAATCCTTTTCTTACGTTAGTCATGAAGTTAATGGATTTGGCGGTCAAGTTTTCTGATGATGAAGGGTCAGGTCATACCCCAGATGGACGCAATCTCTAGTCTTTCTTATCAATATAAAATCAATTCCCGTCAGATATTTTACTAAATAATGTTACCGTCAATAACATCACACAAAACTGGATTTGTCAAAGCGATCAAGTTAAAATATTTTTTGAGCTAGGACTTACACGTCGTAAGACTTTAGAAATCTCTTCGGAGGAAAAACACGGACAAGTATCCATCCAAGCAAACTTGGTTAGAAAACTTTGATGTAAATCAATATGTGCAAGTAACACAGCAGAAGGTAACTACATTGTTGACAGAGAATATAGTCATCAATAACATAAAATATTATATGTAGGCATACTCAAGACCATAATACTGAAATATATATTTTGGCAATGACTAATTAGATATGAAATTTTATTCAAGAAAAGTAGAGATGAATCAACATATTGGGCAAAGTTTGCACTTATTTGGTTATAGTCTCGTTAAAAAATAGGGCGAGAGGAATCTTCCTAGATTTTGTGAACTCTAAAGGTTAAACTTGCCCATTTTAAGGATGAGAAGTAGGAGTTGTGGAAACTCAAGATAATTGCTTTTTTCTTGAGTATAACAACATAGACTTGTTGGAAGTAATTAAAAATGAAATTTCTTCTCTATTTGATGTCACTTGAAAGTTGTTATCTCATGATACTTGGCTTGAAGATTAAAGACAAATATCAATTGTGTCACAACCGAGATCGTAACAAGGACGACAAACAAAAAAAAAATATAATAGAGATTACTCTTTAGAAAAATAAAAAAAAATAAAACAGAAGAGCCGCCACATAGTTTATTATGAAATTTTATAAAAATAACAAAGATAAGGAAATGATTTACAAAATTTAATTAGGATCTAAGAGTCGGTTATGTGTTGGAAAGGTATTAGCACCTTATGTTAGCACCAAGAGCTACTATATTATTTGATGAAATTAACACAAGAAAGAAGTCTACAAGAATCATAGCTAGCAACGTGGATTGCATCCAGATTCATAGAGCTTGTTGGAGTTTTGGTCTTAGACTTAAGTTGTATGTGTGTGTGAGAGTTTGGTTTTGGTTAAAATCATATGTTGCATGTTTCATAATTCAAAGTAAGCTCCAAAATTGATTTTGCTTAAACAAATTATTAAAAAGGTTTAAATAAGGCCAAATCAGATTTTGAGAAACTATTTCAGAAAAGTATTCAGTAAACTGGTTTCAAAATTTGAACTTGATGAATTTCCTTCTAAGTCACAGAAAATTCAATCGATTGAACGGTTGATACAATCGATTGAAATTTTGACGGGACTTATGACCAATTTTCTTATATAAGGGACAAGCACATGATTTGAAAAAAAACTAAGTCATTTGAGTGAATACTTGTGAAATTTCCAAGAGAGAAAAAATGCGAACACCTTGAGATCTTTTAGCAATCAATTTTCATCAAGAACACTAGTCTTGGAGCATTGCTTTGGATGTGAATTCGTGAAAATGTGATTTTGATCCAGAGCTAAGTGTTCTACTCTATTCTTATACAATTTTGTAATCTGTTGAGTAGATTCACTACTGTAATTGTTTCATTGATTGATCCTTCTTGTACTATGAGTGTGGTGTTACGAATTACATAGGGATTGTAATTGTAATTGGTTTAGTGCAGTAGGTTCTGCATTGGTTAGACAACTGCTGTAGGGTACAGTAGGTTGTTCGCTGCTGGGAGCAGTGGTTGCTTGCAGGTTGCAAGTGTTTATACTGTGTAAAATTGATCTTGATGATCTTTTTTAGTGGAACTCTTTGCTGGTTGGCAAAGGACTGGACATAGCCCTTGAGGAAGGGTGAACCAGTATAAATCTTTGTGTTCTTGATCTTTCTTTCTCTCTTCTTGAACACTTATTGCTTCTGCTATCGTCCGTTCAATCAATTTTTTTTGTGCTCAATTGATTGTTTGTTCTTCTTGTGTTTTTTTGTGTTTCTCTGGAACTGTTATATCTTCTATATAATTGACTGAAATTGTTCTTGATTATACTGGAGTGCTTACTTTTTTCTGATATCTCTGTTTCATAGATTGAATTTCTGGAAACATATTTTCTTGATTCAATTGTTGTTTCTTGTTTTGAGTATTAATCTGGACTATATGTTGAGTGATAGATTGCAGTTCACTGTGATTACTATTTATCTAATTGGATTGTGTAATTTTGAAATACTTTTTATATTCAATAAATTACTTTCGCGTTCGATTAAGGTATTTTGCTGATTGACATTTGTATTCTTGTTATCATCTTGATTAATTGTTTCTGAGTGTGATTTGAATTATGAACTTTTTGATTAAGTGTATTATTTTCAGTTAATTGCTTCTGAGATTTCTTTTAATTGTTGTTTGCTATTTTCAATTCAGTGTATTATTTCAATTAATTGATTCTGATCTGGAATTTATTGATCTTTTGCTGTGCACTTCATAGTATCATTTTTAGTAGTTTAATAAAGAAATTTCATTCCACAATTTTATAAATATCATATTTGTGAATGTTTTTGAAAGTTCAATTCACCTCCCTCTTAAACAATTTCAGCATGGTACATTCCTTAGTCAATCCAAATATTGTCGAGAGTTGTTGAAGAAATTTGATATGGAAAATGCAAGGAGGCAGCTACACCTATTGCTATTGGATGCTATTAGGATACAGATGAGAAAGGAGCCAATGTTGATCAAACTAAATATAGAGGGCTCATAGGATCACTTCTATATCTTACAACAAGTAGACTAGATATCATGTTTAGTGTGTGTCTTTGCATAAAATATCAAGCAAATCTTAAGGAGTCACTCTACATGACAGCTAAGAGGATATTGAAATATCTCAAAGGAACAATTGATGTTGGACTATGGTATCCCAGTGAAGTATCTCTGAATTTAATTGGTTACTCTGACTCAGATTTTGCAGGGTGAAAATTGATAGGAAGAGTACAAGTGGAACATGCCACCTTCTAGGATCCAGTTTAATATCTTGGCATAGTAAGAAGCAAGCATGTGTAGCACTATCTACGGTATAGGTGAAATACATTGCAGTTGGGAGCTGTTGTGCTCAAAGCTTATGGATCAAACAACAACTAACTGATTTTGGTTTAAGTCTTTCTCAAATTCCTTTATTATGTGATAATACCAATGCAATCAATTTAACGAAGAAACCTGTACAACATTCCAAAACTAAGCACATTGAAATATGCCACCACTTTATAAGGGATCATGTGAATAATGGTGATTGCGTAATTCAATTTGTTAATTCTGAGAATCAATTGGCTGATTTGTTTACAAAATCTCTTAATAAAGTGAGATTTAATTTTCTCATAAACGAATTGGGAATTATTGATTTATACATGTACTATTTCTTAGTTATATTTTATGTAATAAGTGTTTGATCAATTCAATAAAGCCAATTTACTGAATTTTGACTGAACTTATTGTAATTAATATGATATATCTGATCTTTGTTAAATTCTGATCAATTGGTTGGGACGAGTAAATGCTGAACAAGGAGCCTGAAGTACCACTGGATAATAGACTGTTATAAGGAAGATTGATATATGAGGAAGGCAAAGATTCCAACGCAGATTCTTGGTCAAAGGAAAAGCATTGACCAAGCTGAGTTGTCTAACACACAATAGGCGCAAGTGAAGAGTGAGAAACTGCTTAGTGCCGCATGTCAACAACCTATTGAGAGTCAATAAGTCAAAAGCTGCACAAAACTCTGAAGCTAAGTAAATTTTGTTATAGCTTATTGGTTGCAGAATCTCAATTGAAAAGATTTTCTCTATGTTGTTCATCAAAGCACTGCATGTGTGTATTACTTACCTTGTATCTATTTGAAATTTTAATTTTGTCTTATGCATATAGCTGATATTATATAGCTTGATCATCAATCATCCAACCACACACAAATTCACTCCAGTACATTCGTAATACCCAACGTTCATAGAGCAATATCCTATCTTTGTATTCACCTCCTCAACCTTCTGAAATGGCATCCTCTTCCACACCAAAGAAAAGCACCAAAAGAGCTTGTGTTAAGAATGTTGAACCAAGTGAAGCCAATGAAACTGGGTACCTTGAATGCTGGTTTGCTGGAAATTATGAAAGCATGGAAGAATATCATAAAGAGTAGAACATAAAATTTATTATTACTCCTAAGGTTCTTAGGATGCTATGGTTCAAAGAGGAGAAACTGGACGATGTTAGAGAAGCATTGAAGTTTCAAAGGCTGGAAAAATTTGTGAGGATGTCTGGGAATGTATACCTAAATTTGGTTAAAGTTTTTCTAACCAATATATGGAATGATGAAGATACCATCTATTCTCAAGTCAAAGGAATGGATATATGCATAAATGATGAAGTTTGGTTAGCAGTTGCTGGACTACAAAATGTAGGCATTCTTGTTGGGAGGAGACATGCTATTGGGCTGGGAAGATTCAACAAGGTGCAGTTTTTCAAGTCCTGCTTGAGAAACCCGAATACAAAATCCAGAAGCTACTCTTTAGGTGGACTGGCTGTAACTCCACGAATCCTAGCATTCATTGTCATCTGGCTATTGACCCCTAGAGGGTTCAATCATGCGGTATTAACTGAGGAGGATCTTATGCTTGTGTACTATTTGATGGGGAAAATTCAGGTGAACTAGGTAAGTGTGATTAAGGAGCATATCATAAAAATAAGGAGGAAGATTGAGTACATAATTCCTTATATTGTCCTTTTTCCCACTTCATCGAATATTTTGAAATATATACTGAAGGCGAAGTGGTGGAAATGGTGAAAGTTCAAAATGAGATCAGTGCAACAACATTGAGTAAGATACGACTGAAAAAGGTCAATGATGACTAGTGGATATGCAAAGCTGATGATGATGGTTAAAATCAACAGCCAGCTGATGACGGTGAAGGTGCTGGCAGAAGTGGTGGTGCTGTGACTGAAGATGAAGGAGGATTTAGTGCTCACATGTCTGATGTTCCCCCCATTGGCTATGAAAATTATTTCTCGGGCGTTGAACAAAGAATGATGAATCAACTACACACCATGCAAGAAGAAGAAAGCAGTCACCACCAATACTATGAAACCAAATTCTAGAACATTGAGGGCATTGTTGAGGATGTTCAATACAAAATAGGCCAAATGTTCTATGGACTAGAGGACTGAGTTCTTTCATGCATATCATTTCTAGTTTCTTCTTCCCACATTTTGATGAACACAAAGGGGGAGAATGGTCTGGTGTTAGTGTTGTTGCATTAGGTTGCATTAGGGTGTGTTTGCTGTGTGTGTGTTGTTGTCTTATTTTATGTTGTTATTTTTTATTTTTTATTTTTTTGTTGTTGCTGCCGTTGTAACTTGTTACTTTATCCAGCTCTACTTTGATGATTTTCTACTAGGTTCTATTAGTTGAATGACGTTCTACCCTGTCCAATATTGTGAAATCTGGTTGCCTATAACTCTAATATGTAGCCCAGATATTTGATATGAAATGAAATTATGTATTTCTGTTGTTAATACTGAGTTTACTTACGGGGAGCAAGTTGTTGTTTTTCTGTAAACTGATCTAGTTTGATCTTTTTATAGTAGAAATCCTTACTGTGGAGTAAGGGACTAGACGTAGCCCTTGTGGAAGGGTGAACCAGGATAAATCTGCTATGTCTTGAATCTCTCTTGCTCTCTCTTGACTGTTCTTGTTAAATCTTGTTGTGTTTCTTGAATTTTCAGAATCAACTGAATCTTGCTAATTGAATAATTTCATCGACTTTCTGAAAACATTTTTAGTAATTTCTAAAAACATATAATCTGTTTAAACATAGTTTACTCTTAACAGTTCAGAACTTGATCAATAACTAGTATACCAGTTTTCTGGAAATCTGCAGTTTCGCAACTTACTGGGTTTACTATTTATCAGTTTGATTTTCCAGAAAAATTAATCTTTCACAATTATTAATTAAAAATAATTTTCATACACTTAACATAGTTTGTATTGTTTGATAAAAAGTTCTTTAATCAGTAAATCATTATAAACCTGAAGTTGATATAATTCCTTGATTTCTTGATTTAATTTTTCAAGAACTATTTTTATTGTACACAGTGTTTTCAAGAAATGCATTCTGGTTTCAGTTTATTGTATCTGTTAACTGATATTGTACTGGAACTGTTTTTGAGCCTTTGTTGTTTTCTTTACATATCATCTTGAATAGTTTTCTATAAAAATTATTCATTCTCCAAAAAGTTTGCGAAAAGTTTTCAAGTGATCAATTCACCCCCTCTTGAACTTGGCTAAAACATATTTTACAATTGGCATCAGAGCTAGGACTTGAATCCTAGTCAAGTTTTTCGATCCATGTCTGAGAACAAGTTGCCTTTTGCCGAGAGAGCCTCTATACACTGGCCATCCATGTTTTATGGGGTTAATTACCAATTTTGGAAAGTGAGAATGAAGATTTTTATTGAATCTATTGATCGAGGTATATGGAATGCAATAGTGAATGGACCTTACATTCCAGTTTCTGTTGTGAATGGAATATCTGTTGCAAAGCCATTTGATGAGTTGACTGAAGTTGAAAAACGTGTTCAGTATGATTGTGTAGCCAAGAACATAATAACTTCAGCTTTGAATCTGAATGAGTTTTTCAGAGTCTCACAGTGCAGTTCTGCAAAGGAGATGTGGGACATACTTAAGGTTACTCATGAAGGCACTACTGACGTCAAACGGGCTAGAAAGCATATGCTGATTCAAGAATATGAATTATTCAGAATACAGCAAGGTGAGTCAATTGCTGATATGCAGAAGAGATTCACTCCTATAGTGAATCACTTGATCGGGCTTGGAAAGCAGTTGGACAAGGAGGAGCTGAATATAAAGATCCCCAAATGCTTAGACAGAAGTTGGCAACCCAAGGTTACTGCAATTTTAGAGAGCAGAGATTTGACAACCATCACAACAACAACACTCTTTAGAAAATTGAGAGAACATGAACTGGAAATGACGAGGTTGAAAGAGATGGAATCTGCTGAGAAGAAAACTAGAAGCCTCGCACTCAAATCAAAGGCTGCTGAAGTTGAAACCAGTGAGGACAACACAGAGGAAGATAGTGATACTGAGAACCTCAGTCTGCTGACAAAGAAATTCCAGAAATTCATCAAGCTGAAGAGCAGGACAAAGAATCAACAATCTAAAAGGTATAATAGAAAACCTGATTCAAATTCAAATAAGCTAACTTGTTTTGGCTGTGGCAAACAGGGACATAGAAAAGCAGACTGTTCAAATCTGGCTAATAAAGAGAAGACCATTGAAAAGAAGAATTACAAAGCTGGAAAGGGAAGAAAGGCATACATTGGATAGGAAGACAATGCATCTTCATCTAGCAGTTCTTCAGAGGAAGACATTGAAGCAAATCTGTGTTTCATGACTGGAAAGAATTCTGAGGTTAGTAGTGAAAATTCCAACACTTCATTTAACAGTGCAAATTACAGCTCTGCTTCAAGCTTTTCATGAAACCCATGAAGAAGCAAACAGACTGGCCTTATCTAACAATAGACTGAAAGGTTTGAATAATTGGTTAGAAGGTAGAGTCAAACAACTGGAAGATGAAATTTTAGAACTGAAAACTGATTTTGAATATTTGGAAATGATTTACAAAGCTTCCAACAATCTTGACTCCAGTCAGCCAGTTAACTGTGAAAACTGTGAAGCTCTGTAGAACAAAGTGAATTACTTAATTACTACTGCTTCTAGACTTTCAATGGGTACTGCAAACCTAAATGCCATTTTGGGTTGTCAAAACTGTGTTTTTGAAAAAACTGGTATTGATTATCAAACTGGTTTGCAAAGAAAATAAAAGAAGTATAATAGCTTTTTTAAAACAGATGCACAACAGTTTTCATCTCCATTAACCTGTTTTTATTGTATAAGAAAAGGCCACTATGTGAAGAACTATAAAATTAGAAGGTTTGATGTGCCCAAAGGACTAGTTAGGTGGTTGCCTAAAAGCACATCTAACACTGCTGGACCCAAGTTTAACTGGGTACCAAAACCTCAAATATAATCTATTTTGTAGTTCTGTTTGGCATCCAACAACTTACTGTGGTGTCTGGACAGTGGATGTTCCAAACATATGACTGGTGATGCTTCCCAGTTAACTAATCTAAAAACTGAGACTTGCTGGATATGTCACCTATGGAGATAACAATCATGGTAGAATTCTTGGAGTGGGTGACATTGGAGAAATTGACCAAGTGATCATCAAGAATGTACTCTTAGTGGAAGGTTTAAAGCACAACCTATTGAGCATTAGTCAACTATGTGACAAGGGTACAAGATCACCTTTGAACCAAATCTTTGCCTCATAACAGATTCAAAATCGACTGAAACTGTCCTAGTAGGTAAAAGGGTAAATAATGTTCATATGCTTAATGTTTCTTGCATAACATCTAGCATGAACTGCCTACTCACTAGGAATGATGAATCTTGGTTGTGGCATAGAAGATTAGCTCATATTCATATGCATAGAGCTTGTAGTTGGACTTTCTAAGCTCAAGTTTGAAACAGATAAACTGTGTGAAGCATGCCAAAAGGGTAAACAAACAAAAAGCACTTTCAAACCATTAAATGTTATTTCTACGTCTAAACCATTGGAGCTGCTGCACATGGATTTATTCGATCCCTCTAGAACTATGAGCCTAGGAGGGAACTACTATGGTCTTGTTATTGTTGATGAATATTCTAGGTTCACTTGGACATTTTTCATTGCCACCAAAGATGAAACTAACCTACCATGTTTTTAAAAGATTTGTCAAAGTTGTTCAAAATGAGAAGTACTGCAGTATTTCATCCATTAAATCTGACAATGGGAGAGAATTTCAGAATGAGAAGTTTGACAGATTTTGCAGTAAACTGGGTATTAAACACAACTTCTCAGCACCAAGAACTCCACAGCAGAATGGAGTTGTAGAAAAGAAGAATCGGTCTTTGGAGGAACTTGCTAGAACAATGCTAAATGAGACTGAATTGCCAAAGTATTTCTGGGCAGATGCAGTGAGCACAGCTTGCTATGTGCTGAATCGGATACTCATCAGGCTAGTATTGAAGAAAACACCTCATGAACTGTTTAAAGGAAGAAAGCCCAATGTGTCTCATCTAAAGGTATTTGGTTGTAAGTGTTTTATCTTAGAATAATGGTAAGGATAACTTGGGCAAATTTGATTCAAAATCTGATGAGGGTATTTTCCTTGACTATTCACTTCATGGTCATGCATATAGGACATTTAATAAAAGAACCATGTTAGTAGAGGAATCCATGCATATTGCATTTGATGAAACTAACCAGAATATAGGAAAATTCTAAGACAGGTGCAGATGATGAGTTTCCAAACATTGAACAAGCTGATACTGGTCTGGAAAATAAATTAGAAGATACCAGTAAACTGCCAGAGGTTCAATCAGATGATCAGGGAGTTCAATTAACTGAATCTGAAGCTGGTACTGATACAGTTAATTTTGGACTTCCAAGAGAGTGGAGAGTTCCCAGCAATTTGTCCTTACACAATGTTATTGGTCAAGTGCATAAAGGAGTTTCAACCAGAAGTACATTGTGTAAAATAAGGTTTAGACCGAGTTCAAGAGGGGGGTGAATTGAACTTTCAAAATCTTTTCGCAAATATGAGTTGTTCTTGAAATAGAGAATGAAAATTCTTAATTCAATCAATCCACTCGTGTAGTTCTGGACTTTCCAGTAAACAATCAATTGTGCACAGCGGAAATTATCAGAGATAAACCCAGAAAACAGTTTACAGTATAGAAATGTGTTAATCCAGTTTCAAGATGATTAAACACAATACAGTAGATTAGAAATAACCTAAAAACACAGTTGATTCAGATATATGTAAACAGATACAGTGATCAGTTTATTAATCGAAAACAAGCAGATAATAAAAAGATTAAGAAGAGAGAAGAGGAAATCAAGAACTCAAAGATTTATCCTGGTTCACCCTTCCTCAAGGGCTACGTCCAGTCCTTTGCAAACTAGCAAAGATTTCCTGTAAAAAGATCACAAGATTAGTTTACAACCCTTGCTCCCAGCAAGTTACAAACTGCTCCCAACAGTAAACCCACACCTCACTGAACCCCTCAGCTAGTGTGTAACTAGTACAGAAACCCACTGCACCAAAACACTTGCAATCTGCAAGTAACACTGCTCCCCGCAGCACTAACACTCTACTGAACCCCTCAACAGATGTGAGAACAGTGCAGAAATCCAATGCACCAACTCAATTACAAACCCAGTAATTGAAAACAACAAACAGATTACAAAACAGCAAGATCAGTAGTTGATCACACAGTACTTCTATGCAGAACATATTACAAAGAATGAAGATCAGGTGCAGAAGACTTAGCTTTGGTCCAGAACCAAAGTCACTAGAACCTCACTCAAGGATGCTTTAAAGATTCACGTTCTTGGAGGTTTCTTGTTTTGAAAAGCTTTGTCAAAGGATGATCGCACAAAAGGGGCGTTATATCTCTCTTAGAAAATCTCAAGGAATGCTTTTCGAAAATCTTAGATATCTGAAAATGATAGTGCCCATTCCTTTAAATACCCAAATCAGTTTTAAAAACAGTTTAGCTGTCACAGTTCAATTAATTGAACAAACCATTCAATCGATTGAATTGCCCGTTAGTTGACCTAGTCAAAGATTCCAGTAGTAACAGAAATAACCGTCACATTAAATCGATTGTTTTAGAAAGTCAATTGATTGAAAAACCTTTTCCAACAAAAAACAGTTTTGGGCTATTTTTCTTAAAAACCAGTTTTAATAAAAATATTTGTGAATCTCTTAGCACCTTAGGAATGATGAACCATGCCACTAATGATTAAGGACTAAGCCAACACCAACACACAAACCAAACTAAGGACCAAGACCGAATCACCCAACCATCTTCATGTTGGCTCAAAGTCTTCACTTGAACAATTCTGGTCCAGGTTGGTTCCAATATATTCTTCATGAGGCATTCTTCATCAACTCACGTGCTAGGCATTGATCTAACATAGTCCAGATCCAATTCATCAGAAACTTCAGCAAGCTATGGTCTTTATTGACTTCATCAAATCACATGCTTAGCCTTGGTGCTAACACATTGAATCAATTCTGTGAACATATGGCATTTGTGTTCACAAACTAAACCGAAGACTGTAGCTGATGCACTGGAAGACAGAAATTGGATAACTACCGTGCACGAAGTACTAAACCAATTTGCAAGGAATGAGCTCTGGACACTTGTTCGAAGAACCAGTGAGGTGAATGTCATTGGCACTAAGTGGGTGTTCAAAAATAAGTTAGATGAACAAGGTGTTATTGTGAGAAACAAAGCTAGACTGGTTGCTAAGGGTTACAATCAGGAAGAAGGAATTGATTATGGGGAAACCTATGCACCAGTAGCAAGACTTGAAGCTGTTAGACTGCTATTAGCATATGCTTGCATGAATGGATTCAAGCTTCACCAAATGGATGTCAAAAGTGCTTTCCTTAATGGGTATATTGATGAAGAAGGTTATGTTTGTCAACCTCCTGGATTTGAAGATCATAAGCATCCAGATTCTGTCTTCAAACTGAAGAAAGCTCTATATGGTTTGAAGCAAGCTCCAAGACAGTGGTATGAGAGGTTGAGCAACTTCTTGTTATCTCATGCATATGAGAGAGGCAAAAAACAGATAAGACATTGTTTATTAAGAAAGCATTCAATGATATAATTTTGGTTCAAGTATATATTGATGATATTATATTTGGATCCACTAATCAAAATCTGTGTGAGCAGTTTGTTGCAACTATGCAGGGAGAATTTGAGATGTCCATGATGAGAGAACTTAACTATTTTCTTGGACTGCAGATCAAGCAACTAAATCGTGGGACATTCCTTAGTCAAACCAAGTATTGCAAAGAGTTATTGAAGAAGTTTGACATGGAAATTGCAAAGACATTTCAACACTTATGGCCACTAATTGTTACTTGGATTCGGATGAGAAAGGAACCAGTGTGGATCAAACCAAGTACAGAGGATTAATCGGTTCACTGCTGTATCTTACTACTAGCAGGCCAGACATCATGTTTAGTGTTTGTCTCTGTGCCAGATTTCAATCCAATCCTAAGGAATCACACTTCATTGGAGCAAAGAGAATTTTGAAATACTTGCAAGGAACTCCAACTGTTGGGTTATGGTATCCAAGTGAGGTATCTCTGAATTTCGTAGGCTATTCTGATTTTGATTTTCTAGGTTGCAATTGACAGGAAAAGCACCAGTGGAACATGCCATCTGTTAGGATCAAGTTTGATATCTTGTCATTGTAAGAAATAAGCATGTGTTGCACTGTCCATTGCTGAAGCTGAATACATTGCAACTGGTAGCTGTTGTGCACAAAGCTTATGGATTAAACAACAGTTAAGTGATCTTGGCCTTAACTTGTCTGAAATTCCATTATTATGTGACAACACCAGTGCTATTAATCTTACAAAGAATTCAGTTCAACATTCAAGGACTAAATATATTGAAATTTGCCATCACTTCATTAGAGACCATGTAATGGTGATTGTGAAATTCAGTTTGTTAGTACTGAAAATCAGCTTGTTGATCTTTTTACAAAACCACTTAATAAAGAGAGATTTAACTTCCTTCGAAATGAATTTGGGATTATTGATTTCAAATTTGTGAAATAAATCAGTTTATGCTGAATGGATTATTGGCTGATTTTATTACATGGCTGTTTTACAAATTTCTATATCAATTTCAATTTCTGAACAGGTTACTGGATCAGTTTTAGTTTTACAGATTGCTTTACCAGTTTCGATTTTTCTTACTATATCAGTTTTAGTTTTTCATTTATTGTATGAGGTTCAATTTTTTATCAGTTTCATGTTTACACTTAAAAGCTTCTGAATCATGTGATGGTTTGCTGGGCCTAGATCAATTTTAAATTTTTTTAAAGACAGTGTTAAAACTGATTGGATATTAATATCTGACTAAATTCTAAATTCTGGATGCTTGTGAATCTTTGTTGGAATTACAATGCAACTAAAGTGGTGCTGTGTAACTGAAAGAATGCAAACAGAACCAAGCACAGTGGAACTCAGCTAGTTGAAGGGCTGAATAAGACAAAGCAACTCAATACTCATGTTTAGCATGTCAAGAGAGAGACAACTCGAGATGCCACACGGTGCTACAACAGTGGAGAGTCAACTAGTCAAAAAGCTGGCTTTGAGATTTTCTGCAGGTAAGTATAACCTGCTCTGAATTGATTACTTGTAGAATCTCAACAAACTGCAAAAGCTGTTTTGCGTTTTGAATTGTCAATCAATGTTTAAACATGCTGGATCAGACAGTGACAACAATGAACTCAATTACCTTGATAGGTGGTTTGTTGGAAACCAGGAGAGCATTGAAGAGTATTACAAACTGTACAGCAGGAAGATCATCACTACTCCGAAAGTGCTGAGTCTTGAGTGGCTCAAGGAGGAGAAACTTGATGAGGTTCGTGAAATGCTCAAGTTTCAAAAGCTGGACAGGTTCTTGAAGCTGACTGGGAACACTTACCCAGATTTGGTTAAGGTGTTCTTGACCAACATGTGGTATGACGAGGAGAACCTATACTCACAGGTGAAGGGCATTGACATAGCAATGAATGAGGAGGTTTGGCTTAGTGTCACTGGCCTGAGAAATGATGGAGCTACTGTTAGCAGAGGGAACACATCAGAACTGGGGAACTTTAACAAAGTTCAGTTCTACAAATCATGCTTGAGGAATCAAGAGTCTGCCTCGAGGATATTCAATGTAGGAGGATTGGCTGCTACACCGTGTCAACATCCAATTTCGTCCGGGCAAATAAAATTATTCCAAAATATAAAACAATATAAAATAAAAATAAAAATGTGTGTTATTATTTAAAAAAAAACAATTTTGGTTCCATTCTATTTTATGAATAAAGTTAAAATAAAATTCGTAAAAAAGGAAAAAAGTAAAGAAAATCAGTCTATTAAAAATTTGTTAAAAAAATAATAATAATAAAAATAAAATTGTCATTAAAGTGTTGCCATGTCACATCCTCTCTTTTTGCTTGCCTTTTCTGATGCCCATTAATGATACGAAAATTAATTGAAAATAAATTTAAAAAAAGTTAGAAAGGCTAGAAATTTGAATAGTTGATCTGATTATTATTCTGATTAATATGCAAACGATTCTGCTTAATAGTGATTAAATGCTTATGGTTTTCAATTAAATGCTGATTGTCTGATAATTAGTGCATTTTCTTTTTGAATCGTTATGCTCATCCTTTTTATTTTACAGGCTCCATTTGGTTTATGTTCTAAAATAGTAATTAGATGATTTGTTTTATTTTTCGAAAAGTAAAAAAAAAATATAATAATGATAATAAATATATATTTCAAAATAATAATAATATTAAAATAAAAAAAAGGTTTAAGTATCTATTTCTATTGTTGTGCTATTTAGGTTGCTTTCAATAAATGTAAAAAGGGAAAAAACAATAAAGAAAAAAAAATTAAAAAATAATAATAAAATGTTTCAGCCACATTACCTCCAATATTTCCCATTTATTCCCCATATTCATTTATTTTCGAATTTTATTATATGTATGGGAGGTTATGATGCCATAACAGCAATAATGGTACAATTCTGCCCATTTTTCAGTCTGTGTTCCTCCTTGGGATTTAACAGTCAGTTGGTGTCATAAGTTGGGATAATTAGGAATTAATAGATTTGAATTTGAATTAAAAGAGAATAACCAATTGACAGTTCACAAATTATAATTAAGTGAGAATAATTAGGAATTAAGGGATTTAAAATTTGAATTAAGTGTGAGCTGACTAGAACTAGTATAAATATGAATAGTGAGCAAGTGGATACACACATGAAAAAACACACGAGACAACAATACAAAGAGAGAGAAATTACGGTGCTTGAAAATTGTTGTGCATTTGGAGTCATCGGAGGAAAAAAGGAAAAAGTCTAAAGTTCTTGCTAAGTGCTTCAACGGGTATGTTTCATATTTACCAATTTTCCAGTTTTTATATTCGTAGAGATATGCTTGCTCTGTGGTGCCATGTTTTGTTTACCCTACATCAATAATTGTTGTCGTGTTATATTTCAAGTATATAGAAATGTTATATTTTGGTTGAGTGCTTTGTATATTGCTGTCAACTTGAAATGAAGGATTGTAATAAGTGTAATATTTGTCTGGTTGCTGTTTTGTCACAACCTTCATTCCTAATGTTCGTTGCGTCAAACATGTTCACATACTGCTAACCCTAACGAATTTGATATTCAAGATTTATTTACGTTCTTTTACATGTATTGTGATCAATGTTTTAAATACTTTCTAACGATACACTTATCTATTGCCATTAAGTTTCCACTCTTCTTTTCAAAATTCTCTTTTTACATACAAAATACGTAAAATTTTTACAATAACTAATAAAATATTTTTTAAAATATTAAAAAATAAACATAGCTTAATGAGACATTTTTTTAAATAAAAAAACCAAGCGTAAAAAAAAAAGGGATCCAATACAGTTTTCAAAATAATAAAAGTATTTCAAACAATAACAAAAAAAAAATATATCTCCAAAAATAAAAAAATAATATTTTTTTAAAAAAGAAAATATAAAAACAGTTTTAAAAGGAAAAAAAAAATACATATATATATATATATATATATACACACATATAATTAAAAAAGTACAAATATATAAAACGTTTTGATAATAATAAAAAACAGTTTCAAAATAAAAAATATATATACAAAATAGTTTTTTTAACGCAGTTAAAAAAATATAACAGTTTTACAAAAAAATTAAAAAATACAAAACAATTTTAAATTAAAAATATAAAACAGTTTTTAAAAATAAAAATATCGAACGTAAAAAAATATATATATATATATATATATATATATATATATATATATATATATATATATATATATATATATATAGAAAAAATATATAAACAAAGAATAAATAAATAGTTTTTCAAATAAAAAATATAAAATTTTCACATAATTAAAACATTAAAATTTTGAAATATGTAAAACATAGTATTTAAAAATAATGAAAATGAAACATCTACAAAAATGGTAAAAATATTTATTTTTTTTAGAAAAATAAAAATGTGACAGTTTTAAGAATCTAAAATTTTAATAATAAAAAAATATAAAATTTCCTTTAAAAACAAGATTAAATGAAATTTTCAAAAAAAATAAAAAAATAAATACCAACAATCACAACAAACCAATTTCAAAAATAGAACTACGTGTATCCTGATTTTCTATCATGTATAGAGATACATAGGACCAAGGTTAAACCTTGTCGGGTCCAAATAAATAAAAAATATATATGTTTGTTTGTTTTATTTTTGTTTGTTATTTTTATCTGCCTAATTATTATTTATTGTTATGTTTTTATAAGCATGTTTTCTTGTTTGTTTTGTTTTTTTTTTTATATTTGTTTGTTTTGTCTTTAGTCTCATTATTATTGTTATTATTTGGGAAAAAAATGATATTTTTTAAAACCACACTTATTTTTATTCATTTGATTAAAGGTACCGTCTTAGGACGAGCGTTGTGGGGGTGCTAATACCTTCCCCACACGTAACTGACTCCCGAACCCTTACTTTGGTTTGCAGACTATTTTATTTTTTTGGTTTTTTCATGGTTTTCCTTAATAAGCTATGGTAGCGACTCCAATTCTCAAACACCAAATATTTTTAAAATTAAATAATTCTTTTTTATCGCACCGTCGTGATCCCTTTGCGACACACCGAGAATTCTAGCGTATATTGTGATCTGGGTGCTGACCCCCTGTGGTTTCAATCATGCAACATTAACTGAGAAGAATCTTATACTCATGTACTGCCTCATGAATAAGATCAAAGTCAACTGGGTTAATATGATTCGTGAGCATCTATTCAAAGTAGGGAAGAAACTTGAATATCGCATACCATATGTGATACTGCTGTCGTAGTTTATTGAATATTTTGAAATAGATGTGGAAAGTGAAGTTGTTGAAGAGATTAAGGCGCTGAACCAAATTACCACTGCAAATCTCACCAAGATTGAACTGAAAAAGATGAAAAATAAGAGATGGATTTGTAAAGCTGATGAAGAATCAGTTGATGATGACGAAGAAGAAGAAGAGAAATCCAGTGATGATGATGAAGATGAAGAAAATGAGGACAAAAATTATGATCAAGCTGAACCAGAACCAGAAATGCCTGCTGCTCCTAGTCAAGACTCCTTCTTCAGACTCGAACAACTCATGATGACACAGTTCAATCAATTGGAAAACCATAACCGTAGTCATCACCAGTACTGTGAAACACACTTCTAGTTTGTAAAATAAGGTTTAGATCGACTTCAAGATGGGGGTGAATTGAACTTTCAAAATCTTTTCGCAAATCTGATTTGTTCTTGAAATAGAGAATTAAAATTCTTAATTCAATCAATCAACTCGTGTAATTCTGGACTATCCAGTAAACAATCAATTGTGCACAGCGGAAATTATTAAAGATAAACCCAGAAAATAGTTTCAGTATAGAAATGTGTTAATCCAGATTCAAGATGATTAAACACAATCCAGTAGATTAAAAATAATCTAGAAACACAGTTTTTAATTCAGTCAATTTAAATGATAACAACAGTTGAATAAAAGAAATCAAAAAGAGTAGGGAGAAAAGCAAGAACACAAAATTTTTATACTGGTTCACCCTTCCTTAAGGGCTACGTCCAGTCCTTTGTAGACTAGCAAAGATTTCCACTAAAAAGATCACAAGATCAGTTTACAACCCTTGCTCCCAACAAGTTACAAACTGCTCCCAACAGTAAACCCACACCTCACTGAACCCCTCAGCTAGTGTGTAACCAGTGCAGAAACCCACTACACCACAACACCTGCAGTCCGCAAGCAACACTGCTCCCGCATCACTCAGCCTCTACTGAACCCCTCAGTAGATGTAAGACCAGTGCAGAAACCTGCTGTACCAACTCAATTACAAACCCAGTAATTGAAAACAGCAAACAAATTACAGAACAACAAGATCAGAAATGATCACACAGTACTTCTACACATAACAAATTACAAAGAATGAAGATCAGGTGTAGAAGACTTAACTTTGGTCCATAACCAAAGTCGCAAGAACCTCACTCAAAGATGCTTAAAAATTAACGTTCTTGGAGGTTTCTTGATTTGAAAAGTTTTGCCAAAGAATGATCGCACAAAAGGGGTGCTATATTTCACTTAGAAAGTCTCAAAGAATGCTTTTCGAAAATCTTAGATATCTGAAAATAATAGTGCCTATTCCTTTAAATACTCAAATCAATTTTAAAACAGCTTAGCTATCATGGTTAAATTAATTGAACAAATCATTCAATCAATTGAATTGACCGTTAGTTGACCCAGTCAAAGATTCCAGTTGTAACAGAAATAACTGTCGTATTCAATCGATTGTTTTAGAAATTCAATTGATTGAAAAACCTTTTCTAGCAAAAAACAGTTTGGACTATTTTTCTTAAAAACAGTTTTAACAAAAAAATTTGTGAATCTTTTTATCACCTCAGGAATGATGAAACATGCCACTAATGATTAAGGACTAAGCCAATCACCAACACACAAACCCAACTAAGGACCAAGACCGAATCACCCAACCATCTTCATGTTGGCACAAAGTCTTGACTTGAACAATTCTGGTCCAGGTTGGTTCCAACAGATTCTTCATGAGGCAGTCTTCATCAGCTCACATGCTAGGCATTGATCTAACATAGTCCAGATCCAATTCATCAGAAACTTTAGGAAGCTATGGTCTTTCTTGACTTCATCAAATCACATGCTTAGCCTTGGTGCTAACAATCTCCCTCAATTTGATGAAGGTAATCTGTTGTGTGTTGAGTTTAATAATCTGAACATGAAATACCTGTCTATTTACTCAAACAGTTTATTAGCATCACAAGGTCTAATAGGTTCAGAGCAAAAAATATCAAATCAACTGGTTGAGTTAAAGCAGATTTAATTAAATTTCTTCCTGTATCCGGACTCAGTTTATTCAGATCAAGATGTTTTACTCCCCCATACTTTGATGTCCCTTCAAAGTATATAAAGGGATTAATAACATAAGGCAATCATTTTATTAATAATCATCATAGCAAGTTGCCAATTACATCAAGGACATAGATCATGATTAAGAAAAACATCAACAAACTGGAAATATAACTGAGCTGCAGGTGCTGGCACATACCTAGCAAATATTCAATCAATCCAAGCTTAGTACTATACTAAGCAGATTTGAACTAAAGCAAACCAAACTGAAAGACAGACTGAAACAGATGACAACCAATAAATTGTAAATCACACATGATAGACACATGAAACACACACAATCAATTCTCCCCCATTGAGTTCATCAAATGGAGAGGAACAACATCAAACATGCAGTGTGCACACTAATCGTCTGGCCCATAGAACATTTGCCCCAGCTTGCCTTGAATGTCATCAACACGCTCTTCTAGGTTTTGGAAATGGGTTTCACAATACTCATGATGAGACCTTTGATTGGTTTTAATGTTGTTCAGTTGATTGATCATCAATTGGTCAAACCTGGAGTAAGACTGTTCTCCAGTCCCCAGATCTTCTCCAGTAAACTGCTCAGCAGCTACACTTGTTCCAGCATCATTCATCTCATCTTCTTCAGGACTGGCCTTGCAAATCCATTGATTTCCATTAACCTTCTTCAGCCCGATTTTGTTCAATGTGGCCACGGTGATCTCACTATGAGCTTTGACTTCTTCATTAAGCTCATTCTCCACATCAATATCATAGTACTCAATGAAGCTAGAGATCAACATTGCATAGGGAATTTTAAACTTAGACTTCTTCCTAATGGGGACCAGCTGCTCCTTGATAACACTTACCCAGTTTACCTTTATCTTGTTGACCAGGCAGTACATCAGAATAAGGTCATCTTCAGTAAGCACAACATGATTAAATCCTCTGGGTGTAAGTATCCAAATGACAATATAGGACAACAGTCTTGGAATAATGGAAAGTCCTCCCACTGAATAGCTCCTCATTGAACTGTTTGGCTTCCTTAGACAAGCCTTGAAGAACTAGACCTTGTCCAAACCACCCAGATCTGCCACGTTTGCTCTGCTCACTATTGTTCCAGCATCCCTTAAGCCAGCCACCGAGAGCCAAACTTCATCCGTGATAGCCATGTCCACCCTTTTCACTTGCGGATAGATGACACCATCATCTATCCACATATTGTTAAGGAATACCTTCACCAAGTCCGGATAGATATTCCCGGACAGCTTGACAAAGCGTTCAAGCTTTTGAAACTTGAGGATATCCACCACTTGATTCAGATTTTCATTTCTAAGGAACTCCATCCTTAGGAACTTTGGGTTGACAAAAGTTTTCTGGCTAAACTCCCTGTGATACTCGTTGATGCTCTCCATGTTGCCACCGAACCATCTAGTAAGGAAGCCAGATTCATTGTTGTCGTCGGAATCATGTTGTTCAACTGGTTTTGCTATGGCTTTCTTTGTTCTTTTTCTAGATGCTGAGGAGGAGGCCATGGTTTGGTTGAAGACAAGGGAAGAATGCTCAATGGGTCGTGAGATTTTGTGTTCACACAATAAGTAGTGTAAGTTGTGTGCAAGTGAATGCAAGACCTATTCTAATTTAAAGAAACTCTAATGCACAAACAAACAAAACACTGAACACTGCATGACATAACAAATGCATGCACAGATTCTGTTGCAGAGTAACAGACTGGCTGTACTTATCTCCAGAGAATATTCTGAACTGCTTTTTGACCAGTTGACGACGAGTTAATCTTTGACACGTGGCACTGTGAAGATTCTTCTCTTTAGACATGCTCGTCCCACATGCAGGTGTGTCACATGTTGCTGAACATTGACCAGTTGTGTCCCTTGACCAGAAGCAGGTTACAATCTTGTCCTTATTCTCCAGCTGCAGAGATTCCCACACAGTACTGATTCTGTTGATTGCAGTTGATCAGTTCTGAATTGATTCTTGATTCTCTTCATGTACTTATTCTTCACTGCGAAGCATCTCCTCTGTCCAGATATCATTGCCTTCCCAAGAAACATCTCTTATGCTGCAGTAATACACACAATATTTTGTCTGCACATCAATCAAACAGCTACAGCAGTTTCTGCTCAATTTATTGATTCTTAATTAACTGAGACACATTCCAGTCAGTAAACTACTTCCAGAATTAATTCACATTTTTGAAATCAATAATGCCCAACTCATTTTTGAGAAAATTAAATCTTTCTTTATTCAAGGGCTTTGTGAATAAGTCTGCAAGTTGATTTTCTGAATCAATAAATTGAATTTCGCAATCACCATTCATAATGTGATCCCTTATAAAGTGGTGGCAAATTTCAATATGTTTGGTTCTAGAGTGTTGAACTGGATTTTTAGTCAAGTTAATTGCACTTGTGTTATCACACAAGAATGGAATTTTAGAAAGATTAAGTCCAAAATCACTTAGCTGATGTTGATGTTTTAACGAGATGGTTTGAGCACAACAGCTTCCAGCAATTATGTATTCTGCTTCAGCTGTAGACAATGCAACACAGGCTTGCTTCTTGCTGAGCCAAGATATCAAATTGGATCCTAGTAAGTGACATGTTCCACTAGTGCTATTCCTATCCACTTTGTAACCTGCAAAGTCAGAATCAGAATATCCAACAAGATTTAAAGTTACCTCACTTGGATACCATAGACCAACTTCAGTGGTTCCCTTGAGATACTTTAAAATT
>Ga0209489_105473_pt1 | contig 21948 bp, 17 predicted proteins | sample SiratrowhiteBW_FD_187527 | JGI IMG/M metagenome (GOLD analysis project Ga0209489, IMG submission 187527) | Root nodule microbial communities of legume samples collected from California, USA - Siratro white BW (SPAdes) (version 2) | ecosystem: Host-associated > Plants > Roots > Nodule | place...
TATATATATATATATATATATATATATATATACGTTATGAAGAAAATATCTAAAGAAACATCAAATCTTTTACGTCAGTCTCACACTTGGTACAGAAGAATTTAATAACAATATGGCGGAATAAAAAACGTGTAAGAATCTATGACCGGAAAGTTAAATAAAAAGTTTATACATGGTGATATTTTTACCTTAAATTTTCCCTTGTTATATAATTTATAAAAATTAATTAATTATAGAAAAAGTAATTGATTGTTTGAGTAAAGATTTTTTTATTAATAAAAAATAATTAAATAAAATAGAACATTCTAGGAAAATCATAGTTCTTGTACAAAAGTAATTAAGGCATATGACTTATTTACTCTACTAGTTACCATATTGTATTACAAAAGAAATGTCTAAATAATAAAATGCAATTTACAAATTAATTCGATCCCTTTACTCACATAGAGTTTATTACTTTGTTCTTCTCTCAATTAATTTTCAAAATATTCACAAAACAGTTACATTGGTTGATCATAGGCCTCATGTTGGCTAGAACCTTGTAGTATTTAGAAGTTTTAGTGACATACCTATATGTATTGCTCTCATTGCAGAAGTTGCTACTCTTACAATTAGATGTTTTCTTTTCATCACTTACTTATATCTTCCTAATTCGTACTCTAAAGTTGATATATTACTTATAATTTATTCTGGAGTTGTAATTTTATGTTTTACTGAACTAATACCTACCCACCTATCACATTTATCCTAAACATTTTGCACTACACTATAGGTAATAAAAATATGGTTTGCTATCTCATTCTACCTTTGGTATAGTGAGCACGGTGGACTCCCACCCTCCTTTTTTCTAAGTTTGCCTTTGTTGGTACTCTATCCAGCAGTAGTCTTCAAGTGAAGTGTTGAGTTGAGGAAAGTACTTTTGAACTTTAAAGGTGTTTAAATACCTGTATGTCTTGCTCCATGTTTGGGATCTGCAGTGCATTATAAGCAATTCTAATTGTGAATATTCCATCATCTTCTTCTTTCCAGACCCAAGTATCTTTGGTATCTCTATGCCTAGCAATGTGCAATATTTGTATAATAAGTTACCATTCCTGCATAACTTCCCAAGCAAATATGTTTCTTCTCCACCTTAGGTTCCACATCTATCTATTCTTATCCAATTATTTTCTTAGTAAAATCTAGAATCACTTCGTCAGTCTACTTATCTATCCAGAATTTAACATTTGTCCTGTCATTCATTACTCATTTTATCTTATTATCAAACCAATTTGTCAGGTTATTTTAGTAAGTCTCTTCACTAATATGATTAGCTGTGACCTATATTCCATTTTAAATTCTCCCAAACTTTTATTAAAAAATTAAAGTTTTATAAATATATAAAAATAACTTCGTATTAATATCATGATGAATTTAAAATTATGTGAACTTTGTCTTCTCTAAATCTATGTATTTATTTTTTATATTTTCTCTTCGACTTGACCGCAGTCAAATATTATTAGTTAGACTTTAGCTAGGATGTTAAGCTTGAATAAGGTTAAAAAATAATTGTTTCAACATTTACATTTTTAAGTTAAAAATAATTATAATTATTTTTTAATAATTATATCTAAGATTTTTTTATTTATAAATTAATGTTATTTCTCAATTAATATTAGTTAGACCTTTTGTTAACATTAAAAGTTTTTTCGACCGGTGTTAAATGTAATTTTTTTAATTAATATCAATAAATATTACTTTTTATTGATATCAATCATTTCACTTTTTAAAAAAATATGATTCCGAAAGTACGTCAATATTATTTATGATGAATGTTAATTAGAGTTTTTATCGACTAATATTGATAAAATTATTTTAAAAGCAATGGTAGTTAGTTTCTTTTGTCAAAGCCAATGAAATTATTTTTGAGTTTATGTAAGTGAGTGTTATTTAGTTAACATTTATACGGATTACTTTTAAGTTTATATTGTTGGGTTAAAGTATCTACTAGTTTTCGTTGTCAGTGTCTAAAGTATTAAAATAATAATTTTAGGTAATTGAAATGTTGGATTAAATAATAAAATTAAAATTCAATAGATTTGATTTATATTGTCCAAATAAATTATTTTAAAAAATAACAATTTAAAATTAAAATAACTTACATTTAATACTTTTAAATTTTCTAAAAATTATAAACCAAAAGCTAAATAAAAATAACAATTTGTGCTCACCATTATTAGATACAAGAAGGTTAGAAGTCAACCATCAATTAAAAGGATTTCCTCTATTAATTTATTGTTGTTCTACTATAAACACAACTAATTTTCTATTTTCACTCTCGCTTCCCTATCTCTTCTCTTTTTCATATATTTGTTGAAAGATTAACGGGTGTCATTATATAGACTTAGGTTAGGGTTGAAGATATATCCATTGAACATTTACCTATAAAATAATATTTTCTTACAATATTAAGTTCATATAATTTATATTCTACAAAAGTTACAGATATATATTATTTTACAAAGTTTGACTTATTTATTGATCTTATCCCATCCATCCCATGTTTATAGATCACTTTGCAAACTCTCGAAAAGAGAGAGATAAGAAATGAATAAGGCCAAGGATAGGGGACACAAATGGGAGAAGAAAACATTTTGATGAGAAAATAGTTGCAGAGTGCCCCACAAATGTGGATCTCTGTTAGTGTTGATTGGTGACAATTACTATACGTACATTAGGACAAGCGAACCACATAATTAACGTTGGTGCTGCTTGTCCAAGGCCAAAAAAACAAGACAAACCACATTGCAAACAACATGCATGCATGATGCTTTGAATGATAATCCACAAAACTTAGGTTATTTTACTCAAGATATTTTTTGTCTAATAATTAATAAATGTGAGGAGGGGACCCTTTGGAATCAGTGTTATCAAACGGGACAGTAAGCTAACACGTTTATTTTGTCGGGACTTTGAAATGGAAGCTACAAGGAAATTAAGAAAGAAAAAGAAGAACCTTCTGCCCATTAGAAAAACGAAAGAATAAGGAACTAAATTCTTTCACAAGCCATGCAAGTGGTTTTATGACTTATATGAAACCCGTAATTATGATCTCAGTTCAATAAATTATCATAAATTATATATCAAACCTAGTCATCATATATATATATAGCTTACTACCTAGCTATCTTTGACCCAAACTAGCTAAAAGTATAGGTAAGAAAAAATGGTCCATTACTGTAGACTATCACTAATTGGTAGATACAAAGATAATACAGACACTAGAAGAGAAAGAAATAAGAAAGAATTGAAAATAAAAATTATTTGATTAAAAAGAAATAAAAAGAGTGAAAGTAAAAGAAATAAATAAGAAAAAGTAAAATAAAAGTATTTATTAGTGATTATTAATTTTATTATTATTGTTTACTATTAATTTTTATTAATATTTTATTTATTTATTATTAGTATTATATGAGTCTAAATACATTCAAGAGACATGTCTTCTAGTTTGATGTGTCACTAACTCACACAATTTTTTTTATTTTCCGTAACATCCTTTCCATGTTCAAGAAAAGACTTAAGTGTATGTAAAGATACTTTCAAACTCAACTTATTTAAGATTGTATAATAATGAGTTATTGGCTCAATAGATTTCGATTATACACTAGTAGAAAAAAGATATTTAATTGCAGTTATATAAGGTTAACAAGCGCGATTCCGAAACCGCGATAAAAAGCACTGAAGATACTATCGCGGTTGTACAACTGTGATGGAAAGCATAACATACCACCGCGATTCTTTAGAAACCGCGTTAATAAATGCTCATAGTGTGCAAAAACAACTAAAAGAAGGTGTTGGCAGTGGACATACCAGCGTGGTTTTCTCTACAACCGCACTGGTATTGCACATACAAGGGCGGTTGTTTGTTAACAATCGCCCTTGTATGTGCAATACTAACACGGTTTTCTCTACAACCGCACTGGTATTGGACAATTTTTTTTAAAATGGCAGCAGCTTTAGGAATCGCCTTCATTTCAAATTTTATCATAGAACTTGTAAAAACAAAATAAAAATAACATAGACACAATTTCATTCAAATACTTCTATATCATCAATTTAGTCGTTTCAATTTCACAAAAGATGTGCACAATCCCATTTCTTCAATTTAAAATAAAAACTAAACCTACCAATTCGAATCTAGAATCAGAGCATTAGATCCACTAGATACAACTACTAAACATAAGGGACCAAGAGCACAGATAAAGAATAAGATAATTTGTTCAAGAACTAATGAACTTTGTAACAACCTTAGTACCCTCAGAGACTACATGTTCGGCCAATTCTCCGTGCAACACAAGTCTGACCGTAGTCTGGATTTCCCTTGAAGTGATGGTAGGTTTCTTGTTGTAGCGAGCAAGTCTAGAAGATTCCTGGGCAAGCTTCTTGAAAATGTCATTGATGAAATTGTTCATGATGCCTATGGCCTTGCTTGAGATACCAATGTCAGGGTGAACCTGCTTCAGACCTTGAAGATGTAGATCTTGTATGTCTTTATTCTCTTCTTGTTCCTCTTCTTCTTATCAACACTAGCTCCTCCCTCCTTTGGAAGTTTCTTTCCTGCCTTTGGGTTCTTCTCCGGCAGAGCCTTGTCTCCCACCGTAGACTTCATCTCCTCCGCCGGCTTCTTCTCCGCTGGCTTCTTCTCTACAGGTTTTGGCGTCATAGTTAGTGCAAAATTTGGCTCTGAAAAAAATTAGGGTTTCGAATTGGGATTCGAAAAGCTTAATGAGAAAGTAGTTGAATTGTGAAGGAAAGCTTGCAAGAATTATTAGTATAGGAAAAGTTTTGGCGTTGTTATTGGCTGTTGGGGTTTAACACGGGTTGATGAGCTGACGTTCTGATGAGCTTGTTGATCAATGGCTGAGATGTTCTCTTGGCTTCTCAGTTTTCCTTAGATGCTTAAATTTATTCTTTGGCGGGTACCACCTTTTAATATTAAAAGCAACAGAACCTAAAAAGGGAAACTTCAGTGTCAGAAAACAAATGTTATGTGCAATTTTTAAACAATGAAAGGATGTCTCTGATATCCTCCTACAATCCAAGAAGTGTGGTTCACAAATGCATTTCTTTTATAGCTTTTGACCTCTATTTATTGAATTGGTCAAAAGATTGTTGGCCTTTAGGACATGTCCTCGCTCTATTATCGAGGGGGTGGGTAGTATCCTCCTTTCTTCTAACTTCCTTCTAATGTGAGTGTTTTTTTGTCTCAAGATTTCCTCGACGCTTCTTTTTTTAAGTCAGCCAACTCCTTTTTGAGCTCCATTAGCATGGTGGATTTTTTTTCATATGATTTTCTCGCACTTGATGTGATTGTTAATGTTCTTTGTTATCATGTGATCTTTAGGAAATTCCACTACAAGAAATTTCGTTATTACATACTGAAAATTAGATACGGATTTAAATGCATACGTAAATTAATGTTTACATACAGATTTTACATACAAAATTTTATTCGTATGTAAGATTGATTTACGTACAAATTTTTCCATATGTAACTTAGAATCAGGTTGGTGTGAGTTATCTGTAAGTAAATTTCGCGCATTGGAGTTGGAAAATTTTGTAGGAATATTTTTTGTGTGTAGTGATAATGGAGTCGAAAGATAATTAAAATAATCCTTTACATACGAATTTTTGATACGGAATCTAATAAAATAATATTTTAAAATTTTTTAAAATTGAACTTTTTAAAATTAGAAGGTAAGTTTTAGCTCTTGCCCTTTCCCTCGTCCTCGTCCCACTGAAACCCCTAAAACCCTTGCCTTTTCATATTTCCTCTCATGTCATTTCCTTGCATTTTTCAAAATCTCCTTTGCCTATTCTCTTATCACCTTCGTTCGTTTGTTCGTTCTCCTTCTCCGTCACAGTAACAGTGTGCCCTAACTCCAAATCACCCGAAGCCCAAGTCGCCTTAATGTCAAATCGGGACATACCCTAACCTGTAGACATGGTTTTGTTAATCATTGAAGTTTAATCGAAGAGATTGAAGTTTAATAGAAGAAGTGAAAGCTCTACAATGAAACCCATTAGCAAAGGTAACTACATTGAACCTATATTTCTTAATAGTTGCTTTTGTTCGCTTTTAACTTCTACGTTTTTTGTTTCATTGGCTTTTAATTTTTTGATTCTCTCTCAATCATATCTTAATAATAGGTTTGGCCCCAATCTGCACATTGACGTGTTTTTCTTTAGCAAAGGTAACTTTTCGATATGTTGTAAAAACTCTCTAATTTTTTATTGTTATGCTTACCATCACTATAGGTATTTTGATATGGTTTGTTGTGCACTCTGTCAGTATGTCTGTGAGTATTGATTAACTGTAGTAATGTGAGGTAATACATAGCAAAATGGTTTATGGCGTTGTGTTTTTCTTTTCACTTTTTTTCAGTCATTTTTCTCAATCTGGCAGCAAACTGCACATAGCACGCACATTGTTACACTCATAAGAATGCAGAGAAATCACAACATATCCATCTCAGTTCCCTCATCTGATTTGAGTATAAAGCCAGAAAGAGGAGGGAAGGCCTGACATAAATACACATATACATAGATGCTTATATTCGTCAAGTCACTTTTAATCCCTATATATATTATTAGTTAGTTGGCATTGGAACAACAAAGACTTTAGAAAATTGGAAATGATTAAATAAGAAAGAATATTGAATTAGGAACTAAGCTAGGTACAGTGGTATAAGCAGTGTTGGAGGCTAGAGAAAAGTGAGTATGGCTTTTTGAAACTTGTTGTTCCTGTGTGAATGTTATAGTTATAATTTCCATCAATGTTGGTTTGTTTGAACATGTGGTGGAGGGTATTGGGGTTCAAGACGTGGAAAAGAAGCAAAGAGCAGGTGAAAAATGACAGGGTAAGGTTATAAAAAAGGACAAACATGTGGTGGAGGGTATTGGGGGGTCCAAATTAATAGCAACATAAGAGAACTTCTTTGCCTCAAAAGAGGGTATGTGAACCTGTCAACGCTACTAGCCTCACATGAGAAAAATTAGGAAGGTAATAAAAAACACAACAATTAGCCTCACCTTATTGAGTTCTTTGTTTCTTTCAACACTAAGAATAGGAATTTCAAGTAATTTTAGATTTTTCAATTAAGTTTTGCATGTAAATTACTAAAATGAATATTATAATTTTTGTTTTATTTCAATTTCTTATTTCTTATTTTATATTGTTTTGCATATTTAGTAATTCTTTTTTTAGATGGATTTCTTCTCTGTGGTTCAAAGCCTATTGTTGTGCAGAAGTGCTTCATGTCATTTTGACCACCCTATTTTTCTTTTTTGGTTTGCAATTTTTTTTTCTATTTTTTGTCATAGCTCTAATTTTTATTGCAAAACCAAATTAATTTGGTACCCTTCTTGTAAAGGAATTCTCTTTCTTATGCACTTTGATTTATTCTTTTATGACATTGACTAGGTTTGTATATTTTCCCACTTTTCATTCCAAGTGTTTGTTTTGAACCCAGGACTTTGAAATGTCAGATTGCTCTCCTCACCAACAAGTCTTTATAGAATCTAACATTGACTAGGTTTGTACTGGAGCTAAGAGTGAACAAGAGTCTAAATTGATAGCCAAGAAGGTATGCTACTGTTATTTGTTTATTTTTTTTCTCTATCACCCTGTGGGTAGTAATGATTTTTTATTTTTTTTTTCAAATTGAAGCCTTCGAGAACTGAACCATTTTCTCTATCTTCCTGTTTTAAGTGGACTGAGGAGGTTGGATTTCTTTAATTCTTTACATTTGTTCAATATTGATCTTCAGATTGCTCTCAAGTATCTTCAGTTGAAGTGTTTACTGTTTTGTTGTTGTATTGCTTTGAGGTATTTTGAGTTATGTATCTTGTTATAAGTGTTTACATTGTATAAATTATTTTTAAGTTAATTTCTGGTGTAGTAGGATGAGTCAACTTTGTTATGCATGCATTCTGAGTCAAAAGCTTATGAAATATATATGCTAGTTTTAGAATAAATCTTGCAATTTACAATACATTTCAATTATGCATCAAATCCTAGGTCGTCTAGTTTACAATTTTCTTTTTTATTTTTTGTCATAGGTCTAATTTTTATTGCAAAACCAAATTAATTTGGTACCCTTCTTGTAAAGGGATTCTTTTTCTTATGGACTTTGATTTATTCTTTTATGACATTGACTAGGTTTGTATATTTTTCCTCTTTTCATTTCGAGTGCTTGTTTTGAACCTAGGACTTTGAGATGCCAGATTGCTCTCTTCACCAACTAGTCTTTATAGAAACTAACATTGACTAGGTTTGTATTGGAGCTAAGAGTGAACAAGAATCTAAACAGCCAGGAAGGTATGCTATTGTTATTTGTTTTCTTTTTCTCTCACCCTGTGGGTAGTAATGATTTTTTTTTTTCAAATTGAAGCCTGTGAAAACTGAACCATTTTCTCTATCTTCCTGTTTTAAGTGGACTAAGGAGGTTGGATTTTTTTAATTCTTTACATTTGTTTAATATTGATCTTCAGGTTGCTCTCAAGTATCTTGAGTTGAAGTGTTTATTATTTTGTTGCTGCATTGATTTGAGGTGCTTTGAGTTATATATCTTGTTATAAATGTTTACATTGTATAAATTATTTTTAAGTCAATTTCTAGTGTAGTATAAGAATAATATAGAGTAGGATGAGTTTGATTCCTAACACAATCATATGGTAGTGATTCAACTTTAATCAATTAAACTTTATAGTCATTAATTTAATAATTTAGTCAGCCAATAGAAATGAAAGCCATGGTAGATAGTTTTAAGTCTTGTAGAATTAAAAGTTGATAAAAAAACTTAGGTGATCATAGTGACCTCAAAATGACACGGAACCTACGTAATAGTTGACAGAATATACACATTAAGTATTGCATTATAGATGACAAAATATGAAACCAACTATGTTATTGACAAAATATACACATTAACTACTGCATTATAGCAGACAAATAATAGGAAGAGAAAGTATCACATTTATGACAATATATTTGATAATTTAGAATGTTATGTTTGTTTTTTGCATTAACTACTGCATTATAGATGACAAAAAAATAAGAATAAAAAGTATCAAGTTTATGAGAATATATTTGATAATTTAGAATGATATGTTTATATTTTACGTGGGAGCAGCAAATTAACTTCACATGTCGAGGTAAAAAAAAAAAAAGTTAAATGTATAAGCAAAAAATGTAGACGGTATATCCAGTTGGTAAGATTAACCAGTAAATGCCTCCACCAGTATATTTTCTTACATTTAAAAGATTTATAATGTTTTTTTTTTCATAAAAATATATTTGTTTAATTTTTTTTTCTAAATTGAAAATTTGATAGAATAGCTTAAATCTAACTCTTTAAACTTGAATATAAAAAGTAAATGAAATCAAATTAGTTCGTCATAATAAATATATAAGAATAGAAATTTGTTGTACTTTATTACCTTTTTACTTCTTCAATTATTCAATTATAATTAATAATTAACTTATAAATATAATCATTTAAATTACATAATACAAAAACTTATCCTTTTAAATTATATATTTTTTATTTTATTTTAAGAAATCAATTTTAATATTTTACCTATATAATATAAAAATTAAAAATATAAACAAGTTGGTCTGAGTTTACATCTAGCTAAAATTTTTTACTAGTTATATGACAAACTACTCTGTCTTTACAGGAGGATTTTCTCAAGCATTGTCTAAGTCTACTTCTACACTTGGAGTCTCAGAATGCAGTTTCATAGACCTTGTTGAGGAGGAAAGACTAAAAAATAGATGTTGGTTAGAGGCTGTCAGTGGAAGATATAAAGGCCAAGTATATGGAATTAGGCAAGTCGAACGTCATGATGAATCTATTCAAAGTTTCATGCAGCAGACACAAACATGCTCTAGTAAGCAAGTTGAATCTGAAGAGATTGATCGTTTGAGACAACGACTTGCAACTAGTGAGGATCATTTGTCCACTAGTGTGGACCACTTGTCCACTAGCGAGGAGCAAATTCGTTAGATGAATTCTCAATTTCAAGCATTTATTGGCGCGGTCCTCCATTACCTACCCCCTCCACTATCAAACCGATTAGCAAAACGAAGAACCACGAGGAGATGACCCATGATCACTATAATATAAGTATTAGTTTGTATAAGAACGAGACATGGCTAGGGATACTTGTGTTGTCATTTTAATCTTTACTAAATATGTATGAATTTCTTTACTATGATATAGACTATGCTTGAATTTTAAATTGATTGTTCTAGATTATGACAAGTTATCCTATTTTACAACTGCTTCAAGAGTTTATAGTTTATGAAACTGCATATGAATTGTCTATGAACTTTCTGAATTGGACATTTTGATTATGTATTACCAGATATAGTTATATAAATAAAATTGGAATCTAAACCTGTCTGTATAATTGAACTTCTCTAATAATTCGAAAACATCTTTATCAAAGAAAATAAAAGATAAATCACTTTCATCAACCATTCTCATTTTAATTCGCTATCTACTCAAAAGAACGTTAAAATACATGTAACATGTTAACAACAAAATCAAATTAAAATAGTTTTATATGAATAGATTTTTTTACCAAGGCCAACTCATAAAACATGTTTGCCACATTTGTAGTATTATTTTTACCTTTCTTACCTCAATATTATTTATTGGTTATTCTTTATAAAAGAATTGAGAGAAACTTTAAAAAAAAAATATCACATAACCTATGCTTATGCCTTTTTCTTTAATTGGAAGAAAACAATTAAGTACGGTATAACGGGTACCAAAATCTATATACAAAGTTTATAAAAACCAATCTACTTTATAGTGTCAAACAAGGAGGAATGTATTTAATTGTCCTAAAGAGATGAAAAGTAGCAAAATCAAAAATAAATATTGATAAGCAATCATGTTGTGAAGGAATGAGGAGTGCATTTATGTATGTTAATATGGCGGATCAAAGATAATACATATAGAACCAACATGTAATATAGACAATATATAACGGCGTAAAAACTAGAAAAGAGCAAGTTAGATGAAGTTTTTAGATGACCATACAAGGCATTGGACATGGGGTTGTAGTGGGAGAGTGAAATATGTAAAATGTATTGATATCCATCACATACAACCTATATGATTATAACCCTACGTAAAATTTGTAGTTAAAAATGTTGGGGTACATGTTGGATAGGATGTAATCCATATAGGAAAAAGGTTTTGTGGCAGGTTTTGTTTGGAATATATCCCTTTAAGAGTTGCATCAATGGTGAGTGAGTAGTGAAAGAAGTGGATAAACATTTGTGAGGAACATGTGAGTGATTATATTAGTTTTTAAGCAAAGGGGTTAAAACTAGTTCAATCAAACAAAAGGTAGATATGAGAGGAGAAAATGGTAAGTTGTAGGATATAGATATAGAGATAGATTGGTTTTTTTATGATTTAGGCCGGTATTGAAAAACTTGAGTAAAGGTATTGATTGTACTAAATTGGGGCAACAATGGATTAAGTGCATAATAAACCAAACCAACAACTACACAAATTGGCTTTGGATACACTTTAATAATAGAGACCACTTAGGTGTGAAGGAATCCAAGAAAACTATTGCGATATGTTTTAGTTTCAAATATGTATTAGCAGTATACTGAAATATAATAGGAACATAATATTGGATAATTGCTCTCATGTTACCATGTAATAACTATCTTGTTGTGGATCTATATATGCTTGCAGGGGGTTTGTCATTACGACAATATGATTTAAGACATTGGGATGCATTAAAGGTTGCTCTCCTTAATCATCCATGCAATAACTTGTGTCTTATATATGGGTTAGGATACCCCCAAGTGCCCTCTTATATTTCTATCTTTATTTTTGCCAATAAAAAAACTAGTGTCCAATAAGATTGTGATTAGGCTACTATGTTCACAAGACTACACTAAATATAACCTATTTCTCTCCAAACAGGAGAAGAAAAAATTATTAAAACATTCCAATCTTTAAAAAAAGCTTAGGTTTTCCTCTCTCAAGGAAAGTTCACCATATCCTAATGATTGTGGCACTTAGAAAACAAGGTAAGATGCAACTGCAAATGAAGAAAATAAAGAGTCCTTACATGCCAAACAAGACCCTTACAAAATGAACTAAGAATTATCTATTTCACATTATGTGGGACTTCTACTCTATGCTCTCTTCTACTCTATTGTTTGGTCAAATTCTTTAGGATTCTTGGTTTACAGTCTATTTCAAAGCCCTATTAAGGCCCAAATAAAATCCACATATATTTTTACAAAATTCTACAATAAATTACAAAAGAAATTATACCTATATAATATCTACAAAACTAAGAAGAAAGAAGAAAATGCTATGAGGTTTCACTTTCTTCTTTTCTCTTAGACAAAGATGTGGTGGTTAGATGCTTTCCATCAATCTTCTTTCTTCATATGTTTGCAATCCAAAATCACACCTTTAGACACACGTATCTTGTCCTAATAAAAAATGTTATTTAACTATTTGTGAATTCCAAAATTCTACAACAATAACACAAAACCACAAATCTAACTTGCTGCAAGCTCTTATAAATTATTTAGAGCACATAGAATACAACATTTTGCGTTAGTATAAAAGTACGTATAAATTAACATTTTGTTTTGGAAAAAATTACAACACCCTCATTTTATGCTAATATAACCTATTTGAAACATCAAGCTAGTATAGAATCCATATGCATGTTTTTATTTCCACTGTACAAATGATTGGAATTTAAACGAATCAAGACTATAATTACAAGACTAACATAAGAATTTCATGTGATGCATAATTTCTCTCTGTTAAACATATTACCTTAAATACTCCCCGATTCCTAGCTCTCAAAGCACTCGTGATGTGGAAAAGAAAAGAATTTCTCATTATAATCATACAAGGTATCCTCACCACACACCTATAAAGGCTAACACAACCATGAAGGGTAACATAATCATAAAGGGCCACATCCAAGAAACGTAACATATTATACAAATATCATATATAATTACATCACCACATATATCATACCTTTGTATATACCTCATTTTCTTATCAATATACATATCAAACATGAATCTCACACACTAATAATTATAAACCAACAACATTATCATCATCATCAATTAGGCGCTACTTGAGCAATATATCTCATTTGAGTCTTCCTAAAATTAAGGAATACTTCCTCGTTTGAGTGATCTTGAACTAGTTAAGCAATAAATTCTATAAAGCAAAATTGATTTTGTCTCTCCCTTACTCAAATGCTCACTTCACATTTTAGGGTCCATCACTTGAGCCTCTTATTGTTGTATAACACACAACAAGTTTCAAAAATGTTAAATACATTGCTCCACCAGTGCATGAGCACTAACACATGGATGTGTAGTCTCACATATTCTACACAAGTAGGAAAATCACATTTTACAGCAGTTCTGGAGGGCATACAACACCGGTTCTGGAACCACTATAGATTCCACCGCTATAGAAAATCTTTGACATACTACAATGGTTAAAAAACCATTGTAGTATATATGAGATACTACAGTAGTTCTTCGAAAACCGTTGTAATAAACCCACCAAACTATCCAGCCAAAAGCAATTTTGCCCAAAAAGAACATATTACAACGGTTGTAGAGAGGCAACCGCTATAGTATCTTGATTTTTTAAAACAAATAAAATTCCAGAATTTTTCAAAATTCTTTGATAAATCTCTAACTCATATAAGAAAACACCACAACAATTTCTAGAATTTTTTGATAAGTATAGACATGTGAAATAGAAAAAAAAATCTAAACAATACTAAAAAAATAAATAGTAAACGATAGAAATTTGAAAAAATTTGAAATTCGAATTCCCTTTGGGAATCGCCCAAGAGGTTTGTTCGAGCAACTTTTATTTTTGGAGCGTCTCAATCCGAGCTCTCGGTCAAAAGTTATGGTCGTTTGAAACTTTTTCGCCCTAAATTTTTGCAACTCAAAATCTACGATAAATATATACAACGTAAGAACTCTACCATCAAATATACACTAAATCAGGTTGCTGATAAAAAATTTGGGTAAGAAAAACTTTATAACCATTTTTAATGAACTTTACAAAATTGTTAACCTCTTGCAAAGAGAATCAGTAAGGAGTGTCGAACCAAGCATTTGTGGTGGAGAAAAGATCATGCATCAAGCCTATAGCATCCTCAAAAACCTGCAACAAAAAAATTACCAAACGACCCATGCCGAAAATGCTAAAGAAAGTAAATGAAGGCAACAAAAGAACCAACCAACCAAATGAACGTGAGTGAGAAGAACAAAGAATGCACCAGATAGACTTAGGGGCACAACGCGAGGGGAGAGGGAAAGATAAATAATGCAAGAAGTGAAAACATTAGGCTAATAAACAATGATACTACAGCGATTGAGATCTCCAACCGTCGTAATATCTCCTCCTTCTTAAAAAAATTGAAAAAATTTAAACTCAATCGAGGGAGATACTACAGCGATTGGAGCTTCCAACCGATATAGTATCTCCAATTTCAATTTAAAACTTCTAAAAAATATAACATGCGCGCCTCGAGGGAGATACTACAACAATTGGAACTCCCAACCATTGTAGTATTGTCTCGAGGGAGTTTTAAATGTTTTAAATTTTTTTATTTATTTAAAGAGGAGGATACCACAGGGGTTGGGATCTCCAACCGCTGTAGTATCCCATACTACAACGGTTACGCCTAATAACTACTGTAATATCTTTCCACTTAATTTCAAAAATGCATCGCATTTTTATTTATCGCGGTTGCATTTTAATCTCTTTTTATCCTATCATAGAATGTGGTTTTTCTACTAGTGTTAGTACCTTCTGCACCATCAATTCTTAATGTTTAAGCATGTTCTTACTCCAATATAATATGTTCCTAAAGAGGGAGTCTTTCTCCCACTCAAACTTTAAGTCATCTCTTAACCTATATACATTATTACTTAAACTCCCATGATTGACACTTGAGCATACATGATGGTTCCTAAGTAGTAGTCTAGTCCTTAAAAGAAAGCAAAATTTTCAAAAAAGAAATCATACGATTTTTCATGCAATTCAGATTTCAAACATTAGACTTTATAAAAAGTAACAATTGGATAAAAGCAAACAATTGGTATGCAATTTTGGTATTTCGTAAAGCAACAGTATCAAAATAATGTCCCAAAGCTCCCACAAATTACATTAAAAGGCAACGAAGTATATTATTTGGCGGTGGCATCAACCAGTTTTTCCTCAAGCATCGGGTTTATTCACCTGGAAAATTGATCAGATAAGCAACAGAGCAAGGGTAGAAGAAAAATAGATTCAGAAACACAGGAAGAGTACTCACATTCAGCTCCCCTCTCTCCTCCCGTCTTTGCTCTCTATATTCACGAAATCCCTCCACCATGTGGGCTCTAACCGTTTTCTCGTGGGTCTCCTTGGTGCCTCCACGGTTTTTGACTTTGTTACCTTCACTTGGTCCACGTGGCCTACCTTGGAATATCCTAGACTTGGATCATAACTCCCTTCCTTGAATTGGACCTTATCCTCAAGGTTAAGTGTAAGTGGCAACTGGTTTGGTTCATTCTACAATAAGTCCTCTGGTATCACCTGTTGTTGGGGATCCCCAATACTTTTCTTTAAAACTGAAATATAAAATATGGGATGAATACGTGCAGTTGTTGGAAGTTGTAGTTTGTAAGCCACAATGCCCACTCGTTCTAGTATTTTAAGGGGACCTAAATACTTCATATGTAGCTTTTGGTTTCCGCGATAGGCCACAGAGTTTTGCCTATATGGTTGTAACTTTACAAAAACATAATCACCCTCAGACAATTACACATCTTTGCGTTTACCATCTGCATACCCTTTCATCCGTTGTTGTGCGCAATTCAAATTCACCTTGAGTTGGGCCATAATAGTGTCGCGCTCTTGTAACTGTTGCCTCATAGTGGGCTCATCACTTGGATTAGAAGTATACTTTATAATTTATGGTGGATCACAACCAAACACACCATAATAAGGTGTCATGCCTATAGCTGAATGAAAAGCAGTATTATACCAATAAGCAACCCACAGTAATAATTTGTACCACAATTTAGGATTCTGTTGAGTGAAGCAACGAAGATACATTTCCAAACAACGATTTAGGACTTTAGAGCTCATGGCCAAAGTGGTTCCTTGAAACTTGAACAGGTGCTGCCAAAATGTACTAGTAAAAATTTTGTCCCGATTTGAGATGATAGAGTGTGGAATGCCATGAATTTTGAGGACGTTGTGGGTTAGCGCTTCAGCCACCATTTGAGCAGTGTGATGTGCCAGTAAGGGTATGAAATAAGAAAATGTTGAGAGTCTATCAATGACTACCATGATGACGGAATACGCATGGGATAATGGTAAGCCTGTGATGAAGTCCATGTCTATATCTTGCCAAATCTAGTTGGGAACATGTAATGGTTGGAGGAGTCCCGTTGGTGGTTGAGTTACATATTTTGCTTGTTGACAAATGGAACAAGAGTGAACATATTGCTTGATTTCCTAGTTGATACCCTTCCAAAAAAAACTGAGTTGTGAGACGAGTTATCATGCTTTGAATACCAGCATGACTACCCATGGGAGAGTTATGGAACTCTTTGAGTAAAATATGTTTGATATTTGAGTTAGATGGAATCACTAACTTGCCTTTCCAAAACCACAACCCCTCTTGTTTAACCAAACTATTATTGTCAACTGTAGCTGCTGGAATGTTATTTTGGTTAAGGATAGCCCCAATACCAACAGAGGAAGCATCAGTGTCCAATACATATGGTTGTGCAAAATTTGGTAAAACCAGCACAGGTGCATAGGTCAATGCAGATTTCAAAATTTACAAAAGCAACTTCAGTTTGATCCGACCATCTAAAGGCATCTTTCTTCAATAAATCAGTCAGTGGTGCAGCTAATAAGTGAAAACCTCTAATGAACCTGTGGTAGTAGCTTGCTAGACCAAGAAAAGCTGTGAGTTTTTTAACTGATGTGGGCATTGGCCATTGCTTGATGGCGAGAATTTTAGAATCATCCACTTGGACCCCTTCTTGAGTTACCACATGTCCCAAGTACTCAATTTTTGTTTGTCTGAAGAACATTTGGAGAGTTTAGCAAATAATGAGTGTTGTTTCAGCAATTGTAGGACTTGCGATAAATGTTCAAGATGAGTATTCCAACTTGGGCTATAGATTACAATATCATCAAAGAACACCAAAACAAAATTTCTTAGAAAGGCAACAACAACAGAATTCATAAGGGATTGGAAAGTGGCAAGAGCATTTGTTAAGCTAAATGGCATAACTAGCCATTCATACAATCCATGGTGAGTTTGAAAAGCCGTTTTATGTCTATCTGCAGGCTGCACTAGTATTTGATGATATCCAAAACGTATATCCAGTTTAGAGAAGTATTTAGCACCAAATAATTCATCCAGAAGTTCATCTACTGTTGGCATGGGAAAAGAGTCCTTGATGGTGACTGCATTGAGAGCTCTATAATTTGTACAAAAGTGTCATGTACCATCTTTCTTTTTAACCAACAGTATTGGCAAAGAGAATGGACTGGAACTAGGTTGTATTATACCCTCTTGCAACATCTCAGTGACTAATCTTTCAATTTCTGTCTTTTGCTATGAGGTTAACAGTATGGACATATTCTCACTGGTGTAGTATTTGGTAATAATGGAATATGATGGTCCTGTGTACGGGGAGGGGGTAAGCCATGAGGTTGTTGAAATACCTCTTTGTAATGATGCAGGAGTGCACATAGCTCAGGTTGTAAATCAGTAGGCAACTTCAACCAGGAAGATGGTGACTCCTCTTTAACATTCAGTTGCAAAGTGTACAATTCTGCAATTGCATTTGTAGCCTGTAAACGCTTGAAATGATGAAATTGAGCTGGCAGTAGTGGACTTATAGAATCCCCTTGTAATGTGATTAAGGCTCCATTTAGGTAAAAAGTGATAAAGTGTTTGTTATAGTTAACCAAGTGTGTGTCTAAGGTGGCTAACCATTGAGTACCCAACACCAAGTCTGTTGCAGCAATAGGCAGTAAATAGGTAGAAATTTGTAAACAATGACCCTGAATATTAATAGGTAGGTATTGAACTTGGCCTTCACATTCCAACTGTTCACCATTCCCCACCACTACCTTGAATGGGAGTGCTTTATGAACCTGTAATTTAAGGAACTTGGCGAGTTGAGGTTGTAAAAAATTATCCGAGCTGCCTTCATACATAAGAATTTGAATGTCTGCACCATTAATTGAACTAGTACATTGAATGTATCTCTAGCAGATGTGTCCTTCAAGGCATGGTAAGATAGGTGATGATCAGTATTCTCTATTGGTAGTGTTGCCTCCTCTGATTGTGCTGGCAGTTCCTCATTTGGTGTGTCCTCTATCTCGTCATTCATTTGAAGCAAGAAATAGTGTTTATTGGCACACTTATGACTGAAAGATAATTTTTCATCACACGTAAAACACAAATCCTTCTCTCGTCGAAATTGTATATCAGCTGGTGTTAATTTTTAAAGGTGCACTACTTTTGGTGGTGTAGGCAATAACAGTGTTGAGGTATTGTGGCCTTGAGGAGTGGTGGTGACCAGTTTCCCATGATTATACGAAGTGGGGAGAGTGAGGTTGAGATAGTGGTTTGGTTGGTAAAGAGGTGTAACATGGTCGAGATGAATAAAAGGGAGGAATAGATTTTTCCTCAAAAAGTTTAGCTAGAGCAACAATTTGAGACAATGTTTGAGGAACCCGGGCGATAACTTCTTTCCGTAGTTGAGGAAATAAACCTCCAAGGAAACAATCCATCAAGAAGGTATCATTCATGCCATAAGATCTATTAGCGAGCTCAACAAAAGTATCATAATAAACATCCACCGAAGACATTTGAGTAATTTTCAGTAACTTTGGATTATCAAACTGTGAAGGCCCAAACTACACCTGAATAGCAGTAGCAAGAGATAATCAGTCCTAAATTTGATCAGATCTTTCCATCAATTGAAACCATGCCAGCTCCTTGCCGTCAAATTGTAATGATGCCAATGAAACCTTATGATCCTCGGGATGGAATATACCCGAAAGAAGTGTTCGGCCTTGTATAACCATTGTATTGCATCTTCACTGGAAAATTTCGGGAATTCAACCTTCACATGAGGATGTTGCTTCAACACAGGATTTACCTGATGTGTAGCGAAAGTCTGGAGATTTGACCTCTCTCCCTGGCTCGAGTGAGAAGTGGTAGCCGGTCCACGCTATTGTAATAATGTGACAATGGAATCCAAAGTTTGTTCAACTTTCAGAAAATGATCATTATGGCTCTGCAACAAAAGATTCTGCATTAGCTCCACAGTTTGGTCCACTTTGAGAAATTGGGTATTATGACTAGTGAGAGTCTCGGTCATGCGTTTGACATCAGCTTGAATGTCTTTCATGCGGGTGTTTTATGTCGTAGTAGCTCAATGAAGGCACCAATGTACCAATTGGATAAAAATCAAACAACTGGTACGCAGTTTTGGTATTTTGTAAAGCAACAGTATCAAAATAATGTCCCAAAGCTCCCACAAATTACATTAAAAGACAACAAAGTATATTATTTGACGATGGCATCAACCAGCTTTTCCTCAGGTAGTGGGTTCATTCACCTAGAAAATTGATAAGATAAGCAACAAAGCAAGGGTAGAAGAAAAACAGATTCAGAAACATAGCAAAGAGTACTCACATTCAACTCCCTTCTCTCCTCCCATCTTTGCTCTCTGTATTCACGAAATCCCTCCTCCATGTGGGCTCTACCCGTTTTCTCGTGGGTCTCCTTGGTGCCTCCGCGTTTTTTGATTTTGTTACCTCCAGTTGGTCCACGTGGCCTACCTTAAAATATTGCTAAGTAGCATAGTAGTCCTTAAAAGAAAGCAAAATTTAAAAAAAAAAAAATCATACGATTTGATGCAATTCAAATTTCAAATATTAGACTTTATAAAACTACTCCAAAACATTGGTTAAAATCGATGACAAGTATATATAATATATATGCTCCAAATAAAATACTAGAATCCTTAAAATCATATACATATTTATACAATCCATTATTATTATAAGTGTATACTACTACACCATCACAAACTTTGCACATTTGAACTATATCAAATTAAATAAACTATTACTAACTTCTACCCGAAGCTAGTGCGCCTATTAGCAAATCTTCCTTTATTTATTTAAAAAAAAAAAAAAAAAAAAAAAAAAAAAACAAAAAAAAAAAAAAAAAAAAAAAAAACTCCTCAGAAGTCCGAAACATCAAACCCTATACGAATAAAACTCTCAGGAAAACACCAAAAGAGAGATAAAGAAGATATTCAATTCTTAATAAGAAATGCATTATTTACCTAAATCAAGAAACTTATCAATTCAACTTGATCATCATCTAACTACATCTTCATGGATATAATTTGATAACACAACGATATTCATATTATTTTCTATTATTAGAAATACTTAAGAGAAACAAAAGTTTAGGAAAATAATTTTTTAATAAAATTAAAAATAAACACATATAACCTATGTGTATTTTAGAGTTTAAGTTTTCGTATATGCACATTTTAATATAATCTTATTAATGTTACTATACCCTTTCTTTCCATTCAAAATGGTTAACGTTTTCTCTACATTTTTTTAGTTAACTTGACGGAAAATTTACCCCTTATAACATTATTATGAATAAAAGATCCTAACCTTTAAATTAAAATTATCCTACGGCGATCTAAATATAACATACACAAGTTAAAAATTACACTTCTTGCAATTACTTTTATAATTAGAAGATAAAAGTATGAATGGTTGATATTTATATATTTAAATGTCACAATTGTATTTGAATAAAGACAATGGGAATAGATCCAGTTACTATGGTTGAGATCTTACTTCCTTAATAAATTTTATTAATATAATATGCTTTTTTTATAAAAAGATATTTGAGGTCATAATAGTTGAACTTAAAAGGAACAAATATTTATTATGTAATTGAAATAAATGAAAAATCAAAAGATGTTATACAAGAATGTGTCTAAAATTAATTTAACTATTGTATAAATGTAGTCAGTGTGCCTATCATGGTCGTGAGGTATGTCACAACCACATATCGTACTCACCACAAAATATTTAATAAGAAAAATAGGCATATTATTGGAAAGCACTTGAAAATCCACGTGTGTCATGTATAAAAAAAAATAGATATGTAATTTTTAAAAATGTTTCTTCAATAAAAAAACAGATATATTATTGAAAGAATTCATTTATTTATGTATTATTATTATTAGAAAAATAGGCATAATATATAAAGCAACTGAATGTAAATAATATAACTTTCATTAGTAACCACTTCTAATTTTATTACATTTTCCTTCTACTAAATTGTTTGCTAAAAATACCTTTTCCCTCCTCTAAAATTGTTTGCTAGATTACTATTATCCTAGGATAATTCAGCTTATTCAATGTTGTCTCTTATACTGACATAGATATGACATTAAAAATATAACAAACAATATTTCTGCTATATAAAACAATTCTAAAAATAAGAATGAATTGGTTTTATGTCTCCCATTTCATATAATAACTAAAACTATATTATTTAATTAGTCTTAAAACTACTTTATGCCAATCTTCTATTTCTAATATGATATTTAAACTATTAACATCTTTAATTTGATGTTTCAGTTAATTAACTATATAGATTCATATCTCATTTCAATTTTTATTAATTAATATTTTATTATTCATATTTATAAGCTTCTCAATATTTTTTTCCATTAAACGTGGTATTAATATATATATATATATATATATATATATATATATATTAATTTATATA
>Ga0209489_105474_pt1 | contig 21948 bp, 6 predicted proteins | sample SiratrowhiteBW_FD_187527 | JGI IMG/M metagenome (GOLD analysis project Ga0209489, IMG submission 187527) | Root nodule microbial communities of legume samples collected from California, USA - Siratro white BW (SPAdes) (version 2) | ecosystem: Host-associated > Plants > Roots > Nodule | place: USA...
TATACTAACATTAACTATAAAAGCAAAAAAAAAAAATTTATAAAAGAATTATTTAGATTAAAATATAAATAAAAAATTATAAAATATCTTACATTTAATTTCCACTTACATATATAACTTTCGGATAATGAAAGATATTTTGTCGTCATTGTCGACAGATGCTACGTAACGAAGAAAAGTAGATATACATAACATAACATGGTTGTACGTGGATAGAAGAGAATGAATAAATAGGTGATTAAGATAAGATGGTAACTGAATACCCGTCACTGGAAAGGGAGAGACAAGGTGAGAAACCTTTTTATGTGGATTTCTAAAGCTTTGGGATGATTTATCCACATCTGCAAACCAACATAACATCCTTATCACAGTCAGAACCAAGGCCAATGATAAGACTCCGTGAATGAAGGATAATTACAGAATTTCACTCTTTATTATCGCTGATTGTGTTGTGTGAGTGTGAATTCTAGTGGGGTCTAACTTCAATTCAGTGTTTATTTTCATTGGACCAACAAAAAAAGGAGAAATATGGAAGCCAAAGTTACTTGCATTGAGACAAAATAGCTGCCATAAACATTGAATGGCCATACATCCATGTATGGAACATTATTGTATCGATAATAGCATCATCCACTGTCCTAAGCTAAATGCAACAACACTTGCTAAACCTTTGTTATGAATCTTGTTAAGTCTGTTGAACTTTTGTTTTAGTGAACCTGTGAATGGGTTTGAGAAATCCTTCTTCAATCATTGGCATCTCCTGTAATGATCTGGACCTTGGAATATTTGATGGAGCAGAAATTCGACCATATGTTCAGACATGTATGCTCTTATATGTGTTATTCAGCAATCAAAAATCAGAATTGAGGTAGCAAAAATATGTAGTAGATAAGCACAACCTTACGTGTACAAGATGTGATATCTATAAAAATCATATCACAAGCGAAAAACAAATACTGCTTTTTTTTATTTGCTTTCGTTAGAAAACATGATACATATCGTGAAAAGACATCAACTGTATGAAAGATTTATCCTTTAATATTTATTATATTCAGTTTAATTAATGCATGTATATTATAATGATACATTCAATATTAAATCAAATATTTATCTGAAACTGAAGATGATGCTATTATAGTTATTGATTAGAGAAGATTGAATTCCCTTTAATATAATTGAGTAAATACAAATCTTGAGAAAACACAACAGAGAAGAAAAGAGCATAGAAAGATATTTACGATGTTAAACTAGGAGAATTAGGCAACGTATAAAATACTGCTTTATTTTTCTCTTTAACAGGATAGAGAAAAACTAATACCTGGTTAACCGTAGGGACCCTTCTTTATTAATATAATTAACATATGACTAAGCCCACCTATTATCAACCTGTCCATATCACATAATATTCACATTCCATAATCCATAATAATAATAAATCTGGATCAATTATTTTAATTTATGTATATGCACAAGGATTAATTAATCCAACAGTCATCAGCAAAACCTTCCTATTATTAAAAAATATCTAAGAATGAGACCCCGCCATGATAGTCACTAGCCAAACAGAGAATTCAATGATGCAGTTGGGGAAAGAGCAAATCCCACCAACGACACCATATGCTAAATAGCATCATCATTAATTTAGAACTATAAGCTATCAAATAACGTGTTTTGCTAATCTCACAAGACATGTTGGGATTTCAGACATGCGATTGGTTTCAGATTATAAATAAGATGAGTTCTATATAAGTAAAATGACATATAAATCTATTGTGAAAGTTTTGAGTTGAAAGTAATATATTGATTTCTTGTGCGGAATCTTCGTGACACAATAGTGTATAATTTTCCCCAAATTTCCTCCCACAATAACCCAACAAGACCTGATAAGGATGTACGTTTAACTTTTTTTTTTTTTCTTTGTAAAATTAGGATTTCAATTCTAAGGACACTTTCACACAACTCATGCAGAAGCTTTTCAACAAATGTACTGTGTGACATTTTGGTCCAGCAAAGATAAAGTGATGTTTCACCAATCCCTGACAAAAGAACAACTTAACAATGTGTCTGATTAAATATGTCGTTAGACCAATTTGCCGTTTTAAACACTGATAGCTTATTCATTTTCCATTTATTCTCGTCATTTTGCTTTAAAATAATCTTCTTTGTGTAATTGAACTGTTTCACAAGTCCTATTGGATAACCTTTGCCACACTTTCAAAAATCAAAACATCAGTTGAGTCACTTTTGTGTCTGAAATCCATCATATAGACAAAAAAAATTCTGGTATTAATGTACCAAAACTACGTCTTTAGTAGTATATTTTCCCCTTTTTCTAAACTTTGCGAGATGCTGATGTTACTCTTCAAGCTCATTCTCCAACCTTTCAGCAAACTGGCTAGTATGCCCAAGGAATTGCTCATAGCTACATTCTGCAAATTTTTCTCAGTAAGATGAAAACCATGAACCCATAAGCTTTACATGCTAAAAGAATAAAATCCAACTTAATATATACCCTATGGAAAACTATGCTATGAGTCAACACTTTGCAGTTTATTTGTCAGAAAATAAACATACTAGTACAAACTTATCTAAATAAATGAGGATTTCTATTCACTGTGTGTGAGAGAGCAGGACCTCGACAGTCAATACGCAATATGTCGAGGCATTGGTCTGAAACTTTCATATTATGCAGTGATTAATGAATAAAATAAGCATTAAATAATGCTGATTTATGTTAAAAAAAAGCTATAAAAGACGCAAATAGTTCCTATAAGTCTGGTTTAAGCTAATCAAGAAAAGATGATTGCCATAAGATCTTCAAAAGAAATTATTTAGATGTTTTGATCCTTGTATTACTTCAATACTCTAATATTGCAACACACATAAATCTTCCAGGAACTCGTATTCAACAATTAACTTTGCATTGATTGATTGATATATCGTTCTTTCTTTAAGATTCTCATTCTATTGTCATGTACACCACACACCATTAACTTTCTTACTGAGTTCTAGTTTGAACAATTATGGCATGTTATGTGCTGCATAGTTAAACTTAGACATACTAATCTTTCTCATTTTCAGAACTTTTATTTTTAATTTTCTCATTGAAAATAGTAATTAACTACTAGCAATGAACCGTTTATTTAGACTTACGGTGAGTTGGGCTTGTCATCAACTTTGGGAGATTTGGTAGCCTAGTTGATAAGTGTTACTCAAGGTCCATAGTAAAAGAGTGACTTATAATAAAAAATGGTTTTAAGTAATTATTTTTTATATAATTATACAACGAGCTTTAACATTATTTTATATCTTTATCATAAAAAATAATATTTTATTTATTTTTCAATTAAAATTTGATACATGACTAAAGGGTATTATTTTGAATTATATTTTTATTTGTGCGTCACATTAAAAAAAAAAACAAATACACATCAAATGATTTTTCAATTTATTATAACATGAAACATCAATATGCATTAGAATTTTTTTATTTTTGAATGCGTTGTAAATCTATTTGTAGAAGGTCAGTTCATGGATAATTCGAAAATATATACAAACATTTTCTTTAAGTTACAGAAATATAAAAATCAAATGATAAACATAAAATTAATATTTTAAAATATATAAACAATTAAAATTATAAAATAATGTAATAAGTTCCACGCTGGTTTATCCAAATAAATCCACCAAAGAAGAGTTTGAAAAATATAAATTTGTTTATTTTAAATTTAAACTTTTCTTACTCTATGTGCAAAATATGGTTATATATACATATTTTGTGTATTTTTTTTCTTAGAGATATAATTGAATAATTGACTACTATATAAGAGTAATTGAATAAAAAATTATTATATTTTTAAAATCTATTAAAATAATACTATTTATTTGGCATGATAATATATCATGTTTAGTAAAATAAAATGATTATTCGTTTACGTATATATATTTATATTTTTTAATTTTAAATAAATAGTATTTTATTATTCTTTTTGTCCAAAGTTCATAAAATCTCAGGATCCGGCTTTATTGCGGAGGTAATGAATTGAAATTCTATGATTTTATGTTAATAAATAACAAGCCAATATGGAATGATTATATATCAACTTTTTCTGTCATGCTTCCTCTTATAGTGTTGACAGCCTTTTCAAAGTTGTATTAAATACTATGGAACTACTAATGAATTAGATAAGATAACGAAGAAAAAATATTCTGTAACTTAAAAAGCTAGATTCTCATACTCATAACTTTCTACACTTATAAAAATGTTGGTATGATTTTGTACCAGAGCATTGTACTTTCCAAGCTTGGTATGATTTCCCATGAGCTTGCATCATTAGCTCAGGAAGTTATACTAAATTCTGAAATTGGTCATGTTTAAACACTGCTTCTTCCCCAATATGCTTTGATATATCAGCACAATATTTTATCTTCAACTCTGCCTAAGATGTATTCTAAATAAACTTGTTAAGACATTTTGCTTATAACATTATCTAATTAATTCATATAATTGTGGAATTATGACATGAACAGAACTTATAATGTGAACGCCTCCTTTATATAGTGGTGCCATCCTCTGCTGATACGGAATGGCTTTTACCCATTCTTTCTCTTAAGAAAGTGTTTATTAACATAGTTCACTCATCATGTTAGTACTTTGTGAATGAAACATTTTGAAAACTTATCCTTCATGATGTAAACAAAACTGATTTTCCTTAATTTCTACTACTCAAGTTTGGTGTATGAAGTATAATCACCATAAGAGTTCCTATAGCACGAATTTAGTAATATCAACTTTGAAAAGAAGATCTATATAAAGGAAAATATTAAAGTTAGATGACTGTTTGAAGTTTTTTCGTTTTAAATTTTAGAAACCTTAGATTTATGATAAATCTATATAATATACGAATTCTACCATAAAATATATATTAAATCAAGATACTCATAAAAAATTAGGATCAAAAATAATTTTCTAACTATTTTTAATGACTCGAGAGACATACTACGTTGGTTGGAAGCTCCCAATCGACGTAGTATCTGACTTAATTTCAGCAAATTTTCTTTAAAATTCACTGGCGCCAAAACGAGGATATTACGTCGGTTGGAAAGTCTCAACCGACGTAATATGGGTTACATACTACGTCGTTGACACCTCTTAATCGATGTAGTATCTTCAATGTTTTCAAATTTTGAATTTTTACTCTTTTCAGTCTTTTGTATGTCAGTTATGAGTGACAACTGATGTAGAATATAATGTATTACATCGGGTTTGAGTTAACCGAGTAATATCTCTTCAAATATTTACAAAAATATCACCGCGTTTTTGTTTACATCAGTTTCGTTTTAACTAACTTCTTATCCTTTTTTTGTACTAATGATTACACTTCTTAAAATACATCACTCTCACTTTAAATGTATTTCTCCTCATATTTATGTTTGTTTAATTTGGTAATTGTATATATATTTCTTCTCCCTATCATTAACATGAGCAACAAAATTATAAATGAAGTTTTAATCAACAGTACTACTTAAAGTTGTATAAGCTCATAATCTCAATATGGAGTCTCATGCTAAACTTTAATTACTATATTATCACTCATAACTGTGAGCCTTTGTCTTATTTACACTCAACTAACCTTTGGTATCCTTTTGAATTTTTTGTGTAATAAAATTGTTATGCTCAGTTATGTTAATATGGTTAAACTATATGGTTAAATTATATCTTAGTTATTGTTTCACTTGAGTAATTCCACACTTATTATCTATTCTAGTTCTATATTAAGAATATTATCCAACTATTTATACTGAAAAATAACTAAATTCATCATTGGTAAGACACTATATTTAAGTGAAATAATATTAAATAATATCCTATATAAATATGACTTTATTTAACCATGGTTCCTTACAAATAAACATCATAATTAGATTAATTTAAACTTCACCTCGAATGAATAATATATAATTTATATCTAATAATAACATAAATAGGTAATCATTCGACTTTTCTCTTATCACCTATGCTAAATTAACCAATAATGGATTTTGAATATTATTTTATAAATTTAAAACCTAAATAAGAGATTATATATTATATGTAAGCTAAAATAAGATTTATGAAGTCTCCTCCTTCAACAATATTAAAAGAAATATTTCTTCTTTTTTGGACAAAATTATTTATGAAAGATTTTTGTATGATTGATTTGATATTATAGATGTTCTCAAACGTCAGCTTTTAAAAAAAGTGATCTGTCACTATTATTTTTTTTAAATATCACATATACAGAATAGAATATAACAAGAACAACACACAAAAATAAACAATCTGAAATCATATCAGAAAGACAAAAACTACTGTACTAACTCTTCAAGAAGCTGAGTTGAACAAAACAATAAGTGAAACAATTTCAACAAAAGAAATAAAGATGTTGAAATTGCTATACTCCTTTTAATAGTAAAAGAGGAATCACAATTTCTATACTATATTAAGATTGTGACGGATATGACTCATTAATTATTTAAATCACAATTTATTACTTATTATGTCGACGACAAAATTTGATTGCCTAATAGCTTATTTGTCGTATTAATTAACATGTTCGATTGCTAAATAGCTTATTTGTTGTACTAATTAACATGTTCGAGACATTATTGTTTGCATCCTCTACCCATAACAAAGCGCATCCTCTACCATAACAAAACCAATAGGTCTGGTAAACATGCACATGGCTTATAACACAGATCATAACATGATAATATATATAGGTAAGAGAGATCATTAAAGAATACTGATCATAACTGTTTTCGAAACTTTTACCTATACATGTTGCTTGTTCCTTGACATAAACACATGAAATTTTTTAATTGAATCAGATAACATAGTTCTGAGACTTGGCAATTTCTATAGGCAATAATTAATCCTAAAACCTAAACTCGTGATAGCAAAGAAACGTTGAATGTAGGAGCAGTTATCAAAACTCCAACCTGACAGATAAAATGGAGCTATATGAAAAGTGTTTGGCTGTGAATATATGTTTGATTTGTAATTAAAAGTTATCCCAACCAGACGACATAAATTCACTAATTCACATGCCTACCCAGTCTTCGCTCTTCCCCATACACACACAACCAGTCAAACCATCTGACGCTTCACAATCATTCTCCCACTCCCATCATAAGCTGCGCCTACATCATACACACATACAGTAGTCTCTTACAATGCACCCACACTTTCCGGTGGGTCCTACACTCCGCTTTCCCCAACCCCTACCCCCCCCCTACTCCACGTGTTCCCCACCAATTCGCGGTGCTCATCACATGTCCGCATTATTCCCCGCCCAAACTCTCACCCGCCCCGACCCGGTCAAGTCAAGGCCCGTTTTCATTCAGTCAAGCATCGGGCTCCGAAAACAAACCACTCTCCTGTCTCCACGTGGCGAAGGCACATTGGACAAGGCACTGGAATCCAAGGATGCTTTCTCGTTTATATAACAACCTCGACCGTTTCCTTTCTCTCCGCACACAACCACATACACCACCTCGCACTGCCAGAGTGGAAGAGAAAACAACAAAATGGCGCCAAACGCTCTCATCTCTGTCCTCTCCTTGCTCCTCCTCCTCCTCCGCCCCTCCGCCGCCGGCCACGACTACCGCGACGCCCTCCGCAAAAGCATCCTCTTCTTCGAAGGCCAGCGCTCGGGCAAACTCCCCGCCGATCAGCGCCTCCGCTGGCGCCGTGACTCAGCATTGCACGACGGTGCAACCGCCGGAGTAAGATCTTCTCTCTGTTTTCTTTGTTCTCATTGTAGCAGATAAATGGAGGTTAATTAATGAGGTCATGGTGATGGTTATTAATGAGGTACATTGTGCTGTTTACCCAGGTGGACTTGAGCGGAGGGTACTACGACGCCGGGGACAACATAAAGTTCGGGTTTCCGATGGCGTTCACGACGACGATGCTCTCGTGGAGCGTGATCGACTTCGAGAAGAGCATGGGGGCGGAGCTAGGGAACGCGTTGAAGGCAGTGAGGTGGGGTACCGATTATTTGCTGAAGGCGACGGCGAAGATTGGTTCCGGCGTTGTGTTCGTTCAGGTTGGCGACCCTTACTCAGACCACAACTGCTGGGAGAGACCGGAAGACATGGACACGCTGCGCACCGTTTTCAAGATCGATGGGTCCCACCCAGGCTCTGACGTGGCAGGTGAAACTGCCGCTGCACTTGCTGCCGCCTCCATCGTCTTCAGATCACGTGACCCCTCCTACTCTACCATGCTCCTCAATCGAGCCGTTGCGGTGCGTCACAGTCTTGCACCCTCCCACACACGAGACGCTCTCTTTTTCTTTTATATATAATTAAGTAATTATAAAAAGGATAAATATCTCTTGACACTACTATTTATTACATATATTTACTTTGCAATTGATTTTTCTATACTGTTATAAAGTAACACTGTTATCAACTTATCATGTTCTCTTAGAAACCTTTTTTTTTGTCCTTTGGCTTTAGTTGAAAAGTTAAAACGGGAATGTGGTATGTTTGAAAAGTGGTTTGTGGAAAGCGAGACTCTTCTCGTCTCTCACGAGAGACATGGAATATCTCCCTTACCCATTCCACCCAACACTATTTATTTTTTTGGCGTTTTTTTCTCTGTATGGTTAATTTGTTAAAGAGGTGCATTTAACGCATTTTCCGTTAAAATATCGCGAGAAAATGACCGTTGGTTTGGGTGAGGGTGCAGGTGTTCCAGTTTGCTGACTCGCATCGTGGTGCGTACAGTAACAGCCTGCGCCGTGCAGTCTGTCCGTTTTACTGCGACGTCAATGGTTACCAGGTACGTCAGGCAATAATAGACGTAACGGGATAAAGTGTGTGATTGGGATGGAATATTGGTCGTTGGATTGCATGACTATTTCGAGTTTTAATTTGTGATGGTGATTTTAGGACGAGTTGCTGTGGGCAGCAGCGTGGTTGCACAAGGCTTCACGTAGGCGTCAGTACAGAGAATACATTGTGAGGAACGAAGTGGTGTTGAGAGCTGGGGACACCATTAATGAGTTTGGTTGGGATAACAAGCATGCTGGGATTAATGTCCTCATTTCTAAGGTAACATTAACGCCACTGCTCTGCTACACCCATTTTTATCATCCCTACTTTTCGTATTCATACCCATTTTGGTTACATCTAATTAATTGCCTTGGTTTTTATTTAATTTCATATGATATGATTGTTGAAGTGGAGTTTTCCATTTTTTTTATCATCATTACTCCTATGTTTGTGTCATTGTGTGTTCGAGCGCACATATCAAAATGCTTTTGTCTTTTATGCGGTGTTTTTGTTCCTCTTGTCTTGCGCCCCCCGTTTAGCATGTGGAGGGGCAGTGTCACACTGTTCATTCATTCAATCTAGATGCGGAATTTTGAGATAAAGTTTCTGCATCACGTGGTCTGTGGAACGTGACTTACTTTGTCTTCTTCGGACCCTCCTTCCCATTGGCCCCTTCCCAATATCCACACATCATATTATTAATCATCCCATCATCACAGGCACAACAGGGAATTTCACATCAACACCATTATTTCCCACCACTATAACTTCACGCTATTAGTACGTTACATTACACATATGACTTAGATTTAACTAATAAACTATGTTTTAATTTGCAACTACATTAAATATGCCTTAGAGAACGGAAGGGGTATTTTACGATTTTAAAGTACAAAGCAGATCCCTTTACTATTTTACAGACCTATGTTGGTGTTTCCTTCATGAATGTTTTAATTATTGTTTGATGAAGTGTGAAAATATGAACTATCAGAAACTTGGTAGAATAAATAAAATTAGTATTACTCAATTATAAACTCTAGTATCGAACTTGGGTGCTTTTAAAAAGAAGCATTGATAATTTGAAATCATGTGTATAGAAAATGTGAAAGAGGGTAGTATTAAAAATTTGACTTCCTCTTATTAGTGGGCCATGTAAGGAATCTAAGGCATGGTGCATATGTACGGTACAGCTAGATTGGGAATGTGAGTACAGATTTGAATATTTATTTAGAAAAAAGGTTTATCCATTTGTTGATGAATATTAAAAAGAAGTCAAGATAGGAATGAGAAAGGGGTAGTTGAAATGGTGATGATTGCACATGATGTGAATTACATTTTAATGTGGGCACCAGTTTTTGTTATGTATACAAGCGGGGACATTCCCTAATAATTGGAACTTAGATCTAAATCATGGCAGGGGATTTTGGATGACACTGATATATGGGGGGCAAATTTGTCATTAGAAATGAGCGGGATAAGAATTAGGGTGGTGTAGAGTGTGTCTTGTCGCTGGAATCAGAACCAAAGTGGATGGCCAAACTGGTTGCCTTCCCTATCGTAAACATTTGGAACCAAAAGTCTTCCCCTTTAATTATTTTCATCCTTTTAGAATCTGGCAAATGGGTGGGTCCCACTACTGCTCCATGCATGTGCACCATACCATTCTTTTCTGCAAACTTGCTTTACTCTCCTGCATCCATTGAGTCTGTGACTTCTTGTTTAAGCTCTCATCGCTATCACATTATTTCTCGCATTCTTTTCTTGTAACTCACCTTTCTGCCACATTATTTTTTTTATCAACCTATCCCGTGCTATGCAATCACTGTTCCGTAACCGTGAGCCAGGGCACATTGTCCATTATTGGTTTTGTTATTCTACATTCATTGCGCACATTATACTCAGAGAAAAAGCCAAAACTTTAGGAGTAGTTATTCATACAAGTTCATTGGGTAAACTGTATTATGTTCTGGTTTCACAGGAGGTGTTAATGGGAAGAGCAAACTATTTTGCCTCGTTCAAACAAAACGCGGATCAATTTATCTGTTCTACAATTCCTGGAATTTCTCACCCTCAAGTTCAATATTCCCCGGGTAAAATTATTCCCTCAGTGGTTCTTCACTTTTTGACCTTTTTATAATTATTTTGAGAAAAAGTAATTGTGGCGTGATTATAGAATTCCAACAGTGATGATTGTGATTTTTGAGACAAGAACAAAGCCATTAATCATGCTTAGCTTGCTTCCTAAAGGAAAAGGCTTCGTTTGATTGTGTTTTTGTGTGCAGAGTGAATCCATGCATTGGTATTTCTGCACAATTATTACTTGTGTTTTCTCCCCTGTAACTAAAGCTTCTCTTTTGTTGCTTGATAATAAAGGTGGGCTTATCTTCAAGGCGGGTGGAAGTAACATGCAGCACGTAACGTCCCTGTCTTTCCTGCTCCTGGCTTATTCTAACTACCTAAGCCACGCCAATAAGGTCGTGCCATGTGGCGAGACTACTGCCACCCCAGCTTTACTCAAACATCTTGCTAAACGTCAGGTGAGAATAGATTTTTTCAGTAACCTAAATCCATATTATTATTGTTATTATTATTATCACTTCTCCACTACTTGGGTCCCAACACTTTGACATCACCGTCGATTAACGGGCTAGTTTCTAGTTTTCCACATCTGACAAAATTAACGGCTAGATTTTGTCCTTTGTCATTTTTTACTATATTGACGAATCACGTCAGCACGTGATCTGCACAGGATGGTAGTATTATATTATTTTGCAACACGGGTAATGTTGTAATAATGTTGGTGCACATGGGTTTCATTTACAAGGTGGATTACATTCTGGGCGACAACCCCTTGGGAATGTCGTACATGGTTGGATATGGCCCACGCTACCCGCAGAGGATACACCACCGGGCCAGCTCGCTTCCCTCCGTTGGCGCCCACCCAGCCCGCATTGGCTGTAAAGCTGGATCTCGGTATTTCTTTAGCCCAAATCCCAACCCCAATTTATTGGTTGGGGCCGTGGTGGGTGGGCCCACCAATAACACAGATTCCTTCCCTGATTCCAGGCCTTTCTTTCAGCAATCTGAGCCCACAACATACATCAATGCCCCGCTGGTGGGCCTTCTGGCTTTCTTTTCAGGCCACTATTGACTTTGCAAGTGTATCTATCTAATCTATCTAAGTATGGTTTCCATGTGGTGCGCAAAATTGGTCACCCTAAGGGGAAAAGAATGCAGAAGCGTGTGTGTTGTGAGTAATATTATTCTGGTTTGCAGTGGTTTTCTTTTAGTAAGTGAAGTGACGATAGTGCAATTTGTATACTATAGGATTCTATGTAATGGGGCAAATCTATAAAGAATATAAAGTTTATGGTCCACATACCTTCAATGCTTTCAGTTTCCATACCAATTAAGAATTAAATCCTTCCAAACGGACTCCGTTCCCAATCCACGAAACACCGTTCATTTTACATAAAATATTTTTAATTAAGAATTATTTAAAACTACAGAAATAATTATCAGGAAAATAACTTAATCAATAATTAGAAGCGTCAACAATCTCCTTCATTGATGTATTACTAACTTATATTTTTCCATAATAAAAGAGGATAAAAGCCAAAGAGAACAAAATTATGTGTTTGGGTCAGCATTTGTAAAACTGATTTTGATAAAAATTGTTTTTTATAAAAAGAATTAGTTTTTTGTTATGTGTTAGTGAATTATTTTAGTTTTATTATTTGTTTGACTTAAACTAAATTGAATTATGTTGAGTTCATTTTTTAAGTAAAAGGTTATAATGTATTTTTATGACATTGTTTAAAAAATAAAAGCGTGAGATTTTCTTATTTTTTGGTGAGAAAGTGTAATGAACCCTACGTGATTTTTAACGCACTTCAATAGTATTTACTAATAAAAATATATTTATTTATTGAGTTCTCAACTGATATTTTAAGGATATTTTGTAATGATTTTTTTTCTAATGTAGGCATTTTTAACGATAATAGTAAATCTAAAAAATATAAAACAATGAAAATAGAAAATTTAAAACAGGTAAAAAAAAAAAAAATTGACCTGGTGCCAGCTTGAATAATTTAAATTGTTTTTTCCTTTTTACATGTGTTTCCACGAATATGATTTTCAGCTAACAATAATTAGCTCATTCTTATATTTTTAAAATCTTATAAAAAAAATTGAGCTTTATCGTTTGTTGATTTTTTTTTCTTGTTTTGATTTCACTTTTATTTTTCGTCAATTTCTCATTTTCATTTTACTTTACTCTAATTCTTAAATCATTGGGTCAATCTAACAGGGTTTAGTGTGACCACAATGGACTACCACAAGTTCAAGAGTTGTTCTTAATAATAATAAGTGTGACCACAATGGGCTACACATCTGGTTAATAATAATAATAATTAATAACAACACTTAATTTAGTTTTATTTAATTAATTACCAGTAGAGACATTGTGGATACTAATGGCAAAGGGATAAAGAGACGCAGCAACAACTCACCAAAACAAAAACACTTTGTTGTTGTTGAGTATAATGTACTTTATTTACAACAGATTTTAGATCAGTTTTTTGTTTTTTGTTTTTTGTTTTTTTTTTGTTTTTTTGTTTTTTGTTTTTTTTTATTGATTATCACCCCTGCCCTTCCCAAACAATTCAATAAAGCTATCTCCTTCATTTTAGATTTTAGATAAAAGAAACTAATTTATTAAGCATATTAATGCATTAATTCATATTTTAAAGAAAATTTAATCTGTCCCAACAATTGATAGAGGTGTTAAATTTGGTACCCTAATGTTATTAAATTAATCAATTCCATTTATAAATTTCAAGTCAATATGACAATCTAATTTCGAACATACTGTTTTACTCTACTGTATATGTCAAATATATAGAATAAACATTTTTATAATAATATATTGTTATATAGTAATAATAAAATTAACATTATCAATACTATTATCTTATAATATTATTGATAATATTAATTACTAGAATTAATATCATTAAAATAATATAAATGATTACTACTTCAATAATATTATAAAGAAATTAATTATAATATTATTAAATTTGCATTTCTTTATACAATTATTATAATACTATTAGTTATAATTATTATAAAACTATATTGTTATTATTATAAAAATAATGATATTATTATAAATATTATATATTTTATTTCAAAATGTTTTAATATTTTAATTTGTAAAAAAATACTAAGAAAATAAACTGTAAAAATTTAAAAACACATATGAGAAATTTTTTTCTAATAAATATCATATTATTGAAACTTATTATGATAATTATGGTATTCATAATATAGATGAAAGTATTAGGACATATCTTCTTATTCTTATACTTTATATATATGAATAACTTTGAGTTAGTTGGTTGAGAGATAGAATGATAGTATTTGAAATTGAAATATGAAACAGAGGATAATCTAATTTTAGTGGATGAAGGACCAAGTTAATCAAATGAAATTAAAGTTAAATAGTAAACTTTTAAACACTCAATGTTGTGATGAATGAATCTCGTAAGCCAACAATCTCCAAGTTTATAGTATAAAGTTTGTATATAATATTTTAAATGAAGAGATCTTAGATGAAAATAAGATGTTGTTGTATAAGATATTTTGAAAAATTAAAGTATTATCTTCTGCATCAATGACATACAGAGTTTTACTTAACAGAATATCTACTAAGGATAAACCTAAAAATTAGAGGTGTGTATTTGAGTAATAAGCCCTGTGCATTACATTGAAGAGAAGCAGGAAAATGTTTGTCATTTTTTTTATAAAGTGTAGTGTATTATTAGGAGAGTGTGAGATCCGTATTATTCAAGGGTTAGAATCTGTACAGTACTACATTTTCTAATTAAACAGAATTTTTATTTTGGACTGTTACATTAAGAAAAATAAGGTTTAGGATACTGTATGGTAGTGTTTCTTTGGATACATAGGAATAACCTCATCTCATCTTCAGACATTTTAAAGTTCATGTAGAGGAAAATTTTAGTATGACTTAAGTTAATGCATATACTTGGATAACAAATCTTAAAACAAAATTTTCTTATTCTGATTGGTGCCTAAACCCGTGCATGTATTTAGAATCCTATATTTGACTCTTTGGTGAAGAAGTAAAGATATTGTTTTAAAGTGTATCACTATTAGACTCTATAGTAAAGGTATTTGTATATTCAATGTTGGAACAAAAGTTATACACTGTCTTTACTGGAAACTGGTTGTACTAATTATATTGGGAGAATTGTGGAGTTTACCTGCAAGAAAGACTCACTTGTATTGTTACTTTGCAGGTTAATTGAAATTAGTATTCTTAGAAGTAATGACATGACAAAGAAGATACTATTAAATCTAAAGGATGAAGAATAGTTTACAGAAATCTAACATTGCAAGTGAGCATTCAAAATATCAACATTCACAAATAAATGGAACTTTCAAGAGAAGTGGAGTAAAAGATTTATTTGATCTGAATGAGAAAAAGTTAAACTTATCTAAGTTATTTGAGAGACAAATATAATGATAGGACCAAATTATGTACTTCCCTGTATTGATTACTAATGACTTTTATAAATGATGTAAAAAATATGGTCTGTGTGTTTTGGAGAAATTATCGTGGTAGATGCAGTTAGTTAGATTGATTGTTATACAGGAGAACAAATAAGCTATGAACAATTTATTTATTCATGTCAATGAAAAAACATATCTTCTCACTGAAATTGTTCCTTATTTTAGAATATAATTAATTTATAGACGATTTCATGTTCGGAGACAAGGTAAACATATTATTGAACATGATCAACTGTTCAAAAAAAAAAAAAAACACTCAAACACTGCATGCATAAACATCAGATACAAGTAGAGCAAGACATTGCTCTCTCTCACAACAACAGAACCAAACAACGTGTCAAACTACAAACACTCCTTATTTCATTTGCACTTACTTCAGACAAACCCAAGAGAATTGAACTCAACGGCTCATGCCACCTTCCACTGCCGGTGCTGAAGTCACGCCACGCGTATACATTTCCAGATTCCCTTCCCAACCTATGCATGCAACCACAATCACTTATGAACAACTCATGAAGGAAAATTATCAGAAAAGTTAACAAATTTTTAGCACTTAATTAATTACCAGCAGACATGCCAAATCCACGGGCTTTGAGCTCCCGATACTCCTGGCAAATGGATAAATGGAGGCAAAAAAAGCTCACCAAACAATCAATACAACGGTGACCCTCGATCCCATAAATCTCTCTCAATTTCGCACGATACAACCACGCGTAGATACAGCCTCCCACATGAGTAAAAGCAGCAAGTAGATAGAACAATGATCCATGCAGCCAACAAGCTGCACTAACAAAAATCAATTGACAGAAACAAAAAATGAAGAAAATAGCATGGTGGTGGGAATTTATTAGCTCAATCACACACTTACAATTTGAGCCTTTGTCTAGGATCTCAGCTACCCTTCCAAAGCTAACACAGGGGCACCAAAGAGTGAGGCAACCTGGGGAAAAAGAGTGAAGATCATAAAAGGGTAGCTTAATTTGTTTGATATATATGAAGCAAATAATTAAGTGTGTATTATATGGAAGAGGGAAAATGAGTTGATACAGGAACCGCAGTCTGAGAAGCAGTCGCATAAACCAGTGGACCATGACCCATTAGAGACGTTCTCATCAGACATTTTTTAAGGGAATTTGTGAGTGTGAAGTACTGTGACTGTGGTGTGAAGCATCAATGGATCGCTATTAAATACAGGGAAGAAGGGAAGGCCAAGCCAAGGACAAAAACAACGAAAAAAAAAGTATTTACAAATTAAAAAATATTTTTAATGATTAATAAAAAAATAATTTCTAAAAATTAACCTATATATAATTATTAATATTAATTTATGAAAAAAAAAACTTATTTCATGTTTTTAAAATTGTCTATAGAAAAGTTTCTCTTAGAAAATAATATACTATTTACACACTATTCACCATTAGATTCTTGTTATAAAAATCGAACTATTTGTCTAACAATAAAAATAATCAAAGAGAAAAAAACTATAAATATTATATATATAATTTTATCTAGTTTCACTTAGGATAAATCTAAATAGATATGTTTTAAAATACTTTAATGTATATTGAAAAATTAAATATTAGATGATCATACTAATATTGTTTTATCCTTGTTAATTTGTTTTAATGAATAAAAGTGTGATTTTAATACGAGATACTATATAATTTATCCTATTTGTATAAATTTTAAGTTATTTGAATATAATTATATACATAAAAATACGTGGTTACAAGGAAAAACCCAACACACAAACCCCCATAATCTACTTTTGACTCGAGTTAATTAATGAGTTGTTAGGCAACACAAATCGTGGATTGGCTGATAATTTTTCTCACACTTTTACTAGTTTAACGTGCTTTTGCTACGCCATTTTTTTTAATACCCTATATTTATAACTTGTACGATAAAAAGATTTTACCGAGAAAATAGGTCTCCATTGGATAACTTTTAGAACATTGAAAAGAATCAACGTGTATCAGTAATTTGCTAAAAGAAAATACTTGACGCGCAATATATTTAGCATTATTAACATATATATTATATTATATTGTGAGTTGTTTAAGCATGAATCTGTGATGGATGAAAGATGCAGCAGTGCAGAGAAGAGTCACGGATATGAAACATATTAGAGAGAAGACGCATGCCTTTCTTTATCTTTATTGTTTGAAGTACCTAATCCTAGTATACATGCAGGACCACCACTCACAATACTCCAACCTTTGTCATTCATCCTTCTGATTCTTCTTCAGCATAGTCTGATAAGGTAGCTTTGGAGCTTTGTGGCGAAGGCAGAAATTCATAGCTGGATCTGTTGGATCGCAATTAATATTTCCGATCATGTATCTGCCAAATGCTTAAGCTCTTTTCCCAACACTTTTTACTTTCTTCTTCACTGTGCTGGCCCCACTCTACCACTCACTTTCTTTACGATCTTCTTTCATAAAATTCACCTTATATATTACATTCATCGTTGACTTTTTTAATTTTAGAACACGGTTTTGACATACTTTTTAACTAATTCAGGACATCAAACTAGTTTCATTATATTCACCTGCATAAAATCAATTAGTAAAAACATTTATTAACCACATATACTACTTTGCAACGTCTGGGATAAGTTTGACTCAAATTTCTATTAGAAAAGCTTTTAATACAAGTAATCTATAAAGCTAAAATTCATCATCTAAAATCGAAAGCCGTCATTATTTTAAAAGGATCAAGATTATTTTAAATTTAAATATTAAAAACAACATGTAGTTCTAAAATTCATGTGAAAGTAAGAATTTACTTTCTTTTGTATTTATTGTTTAATTATGAAGAAAAATCAACATAAATAATCAAGCTATAACTTAGTGATGACGTCATTAAAAGGAACTATATTTCCGTGAAGAAGGATATCTACAAATGATGATGTCAGGTCAGCTAGAGCTACAAGGAATAGCAGCTTTAACACGTATTAAATTCTTAAGTAAACACAACAGATATTAATAATACTGTAAAGGGAGTAATTATTATTCCCTAAATGTATCAAATTCCAGATCATACTGCGATGAAGGAATAAAGTAAGAAAAGATGAAGAGCAGTCAATCTTGAGTATACAGAAACTATTCAATCTGCAGTAACAGAATCATATTGAACAAGCAACAAACAATTTGTGAATATTTGGCAAGCATAGAGAGAGAGAGAGAAAAAAAATGTCACTCGCTAATTGCTAAGCTCTAATACGTAAATGGTAATTGGATTATTTTAGAAACTTTAAGGAATTTATAAATAGTAATTATTTTTGAAAAAAAAAATTATGCTGTAATATATCCTCTATAATTTATTATTGTATAAGATAAAGTTTCCTTACAAGTATCGATTTTAGTTTTTTCACGCTGAACCAGCTAGGTTTTACTAAAGCTTTTTATTTTTCAAATAAATAATAATTTAGTAATTTCAGATTAAATAAATATTTATAAGTAATATTACTTAAATATTTTATTAAATTATCATTACATGTAAAAACTATTTATTTTATTTTCTTGTTTCTGTTAAAATCCTCCATTTGTACAACAAAAAGATTGGGTGAAGTTAACTAAAAGTAATAAAAGAAAACTATATTTTTAAATGAAGGAACATAAACTTTTTCAGGAAGTATGAACTGCCCCCCTGCATTTTGTTTAAAAAGTGGAAAAGTTTTAAACTTTAAATAAGTCTTTTTGAAATACATATTTTGTAGAAGTAAATATTTTTTTCTTAAAAAATAAAAAAGACATATGTTATTTATATAAAATATAAGAAAAAAAATCCCGGCGTATCCTACAGAAAATTTAATCGATTATGATGCAACTTAATGAATTTGTATGTTTTGATTATTATTATTATTATTATTATTAATGAATTTGCGCGTTTTAATCTAGCCTATTTTACAGCAAAACAAATCTGATCTTACAGCAGAAATTAAATAGAACTATACAGTTTTTTTTATTATTAAACAACTTCTCCTTTTACTATTTTCTTTTGCCTAAGTTTATTTTCTTTCTTTCTTTTAATTTCTTTCCTCTTTACCAAAGAAAGTCTTATTTCTATCTCATTTAATGCGTGCAGACAGCCACATTAAAATGAGATGAGTTTACAAAGATTATTTTAAGGTTTAAATAGTAAAATTACATTAAAAAAAAATCAGAAAACAGAACTTTATAATTCAGAAATTATTACTTAAATTGATAAAATATAAATATTGAATGTGTCCATAGTAGTAGTGAAGTATATATATAGGGTGGTGATAATTTAACACCATTATTTATTATTCACTTCCATTTAATATTATAAAATATTATTATTTTATTAATATATAATATTTTATTAACATAATAGTATTAAATAGATGTTATTAGGAACATCAGTTCAAACTACTCTTTCCCATATATATATAGTTTTATTAGATGAAAGTGATAATTGATTGTTTTTATTTCTTTAACATATTTCATGTTTTGACATGCTAATTATAAAACAAAATATTCTGACCTCCAAGTTTTCTTACCCAAACCCTACTCCAAAACCAAAATGTTTGGTTATCTGTTTATTAGTCCACTCAACACTGAGACTGACGCATTGAAAAAAATATTACTACTGACTTTTCTAACATATCATTTTTTTCTTCTTGGAATTGATGTTAATAAACTCCAAAACATTAAATGTTTTAGTATATGTGAGAAACAAATAAAGGGAAGAGAAAAGAAACAATAATTTTTTCATTAAAGAATTGTGTGTCAGAATACAAAGGAAAGCAACAGAAACGGGAGAAACAAACAGCTGGATTACACATATGCTAACTAGACTACTGATACACAACCCCCTTTGATTAGGTGTATTAGATTCCACATGAATATTTCGTTGAATAAACGCAAACTGAATCATGCCTAAAACTATACAATTCTGTTATACGAAAGATGTTCCTTGAAAATACCATGACTTCCTGGCCCAAGTAATACCGTACTATGTCTCTTCAAATAACATTTCAATTACTGGTTCAGTTTAAAAAATTAGAGGAGTCCACCTGCAAAACTCATAAGCAAGTAAATTTCCTGGAATATACCATATCGTGGACCGCGTCTGCACAAAACTTTTGAAGATGGAATTGGTCAAAGATAACATCAAACCAAAGAAGAACAACCTGTGTTCAAGAATGCTTGATATTTTCTTATGTCCATCCCACGTGGTACAATGTAGCCATCATGTTATAATATTTGGTTGTTATTAAATAATGATGGAAAAACAATTGCACGCGCTTATCCAACCCCATACCTTGACCTGCATCTAATTGAAGCACACCCAAACTTCACATTATTCAAATTCACACCCTTTATCCAAAACCAACGGATCCAACACCTATATTATCTGCTACTTGATCCAACACCACAAGACCAGTGTTCCTTTTCTGCTGCAGCATTATGTATGGAACAGACTCAGATCCAATGAAGCCAACGGCAACCGGTTTCCCCGTGAGCTACAGCACTTCAACAACCTACACCACCACCACCAACGACACTTCTTCCTACACTCCACCGCCACCCCCTCCGCCCAAACCTATTGTTGAATGGTCCACCGGCCTCTGTGATTGCTTTTCCGATTGTGGAAACTGTAAGTTCCATTCACTTCTGCTATTTCCTATATATATCACTGATTTGTTGCAATTGGATTGGTGGGTTTATGAAATTTGTGGTAAATAAATAATTTGTATCAGGTTGCATAACGTGGTGGTGTCCATGTATCACCTTTGGACGGATTGCGGAAATCGTTGACAGGGGATCCTCATGTAAGAAACTGTTTATTTACATCTCACAACGATTAAGTTCAGTACAATCTATGATGAATGAATGAGTGATTGTTTGATCTGTGTTGTGATTTGTAGCATGTGGTTCTAGTGGGGCTCTGTACACGCTTGTTTGTTGTGTGACATGTTGTGCTTGCGTATACTCCTGCTTCTACCGATCCAAGATGAGAAGACAGCATGGTTTGAAGGGCAATGGTTGCACGGATTGCTTGATTCATTGCTGCTGCGAGCCCTGTGCTCTCTGTCAGGAATATCGTGAGCTTGAAAACCGTGGCTTTGACATGATTATTGGTATCCACCTATCAACTTTCTTCATTTTTTTTTTAATATGGAGTGTGTTTTGTGGCTCCTTCTTCAGTAATTTTCTGAGGGATTTTTCTTATGGGAGTCTAATTTAATATAGCAAAAGGAAATTCATTTTTTTTTTTGTCTAATTTGTTTTGGTTGAACTTGGTATGGTTAGGGTGGCATGGAAATGTAGAGCAACGAAGTCGGGGAGTGGCCATGACTGCTGTGGCAGCTCCATCAGTCGAACAGGGCATGAACCGTTGAAGTGAGGTTCTATATTCATAGTAGTGTGTTAAACTTGAAGAATAATGTTTCTAGACTCAGTTATTCATTTTTCCCTCTTTTCATACTAATAGTTGGTAACTAGTGTCACAGTACCTCTATAGCTTCTAATATCTTTTTTTTTTTTTTCCTTTTTT
>Ga0209489_105475_pt1 | contig 21946 bp, 9 predicted proteins | sample SiratrowhiteBW_FD_187527 | JGI IMG/M metagenome (GOLD analysis project Ga0209489, IMG submission 187527) | Root nodule microbial communities of legume samples collected from California, USA - Siratro white BW (SPAdes) (version 2) | ecosystem: Host-associated > Plants > Roots > Nodule | place: USA...
ATATATATATATATATATATATCCAAATTTATTTTACCAAGTATCATGAAATTATTGTCTTATATATTTCTTTGATTATGTTTTGGTATTAGCTTTTTTTCCAACAAAGACTGCATCGAAAGCCATCACATCCACCATTAAGCAGCAATACAATGAGCCATGGCTTTCATGGGGCAATTCCTCCAAATGATAAAGATCGTTTCTTTCAACGCTTTAAGGTAAGTGGTTAACCATAGCTAACCATTGCTATTTTTTCATTTTATTAATGATATGTTTATTGTTTCCCTAGTTTGGGATCTCCATTTCAGTATTTACTTTTTTTAATAAATATTTAGTGTAGTGACATAAGGTGTAATAACATACCATAACATACCTCCATGTCCCATGAAGTAAAGCTTAGGCAAAACTAAAATTAAAGTAGACACCTTAACTGAATTGTGTATGATTTCAATTTTGTAATAAAACTATTGTGTTAATGGAGATTCTTTGTATATATGCTTTGTAGAGGAAGGTCACATGAAGGCCTGAGGATGAGGAAAAAGTTAAGAAAAATTTTAATTCTAGGGCTTCTCATAGACTATCAGAAATGTTTAAACTTGCTAGACAAGATGGTAAGAAGCCTGAATGGATTGGCAATAATGTCTGGAATAGCTTACTAGAAAAATGGAATATGTCGGTCTATCGATCTAAGTGTCAAAGAGCTTTGAAAAATCGTCTATCTGATAAAGGTGGCAGTTTGCACACAGGAGGATCAATTAGTGTTCATGAACACGCCATACGTATGGTATGAATTCTTGAATGTGTTATTTAATTATGATATAAGAATTTCTTGCTAATTATTCATTTTGTAATCCTTTTGTTTTCAGGCACAAGAGTTGGGTCGATCAGTGCATGTAGACGAAGTCTTTCAACAAACACATAGAAGAAACAACACTAGAGGCTTCGTTGATGAACGATCTAGGCGGACTCATGTGAGTTTTCTTCATTTCATCTAACTAAATTTTTTTACTACTTATATCACAAACTACTTTGTTTTTGTAGGAAGATTTTGAGAGTAGATTTTCTCAAGCACTGTCTGAGTCTACTTCTACAGCGGAAGTCTCAGAATGCAATCCCCTATACCCTGCTGAGGAAGAAAGACTAAGAAATAGATGTTGGTTAGAGGTTGCCGGTGGAAGATATAAAGGTCGAGTATATGGAATTGGGCATGTCGATTGTCATGACGAATCTATTCAAAGTTTCATGCAGCAGACACAAGCATGCACCAGTAAGCAGGTTGAATCTGAAGAGATTGATCATTTGAGACAGCGAGTTGCAACTAGTGAAGACCGCTTGTCCACTAGTGAGGAGCAAATTCGTCAGATGAATTCTTGATTCCAAGCATTTATTGGTGTAGTCCTCCATTACCTACCCCCTCCAGTAGCTGCAGCTGCCAAAAATATTTGGCAGCAAGATGATCACCAGCAAACTGAACAACAACAACATGACGACCAGCAAACCGAACAACAGAATGAAGAACCACAAGGCGATCAACATAATTCATACCATGATCACTATTTGTATAAGAATGAGACACTACTTAGGGTGATTTTGTTGTCATTTTAATCTTTATAACTATGTATGAAGTTCTTTACTATGATGTAGACTATACTTGGATTTTAGTTTTGATTGTTTCAGATTTTGACAAGTTATATTATTTTACAACTGCTTTAGTAGTTTATAGTTTATGAACTGCATATGAATTGTATATGAACTTTCTAGATTGGATGTTTTTGATTGTGTATTAGCAGACATTAATAAGCTATAAAAATAAAATTGGTAATTAATTTCAGTTGTATAATTACATACAGATTTTTTCTATATGTAATTACGTACGGATTTTTTCGTATGTAATTACGTACGGATTTTTCCTTATGAAATTACGTACGGATTTTTCCGTATATAATTACGTATGGATTTTAATCCGTACGTAATTACATACGGATTTTGAAATCCGTATATAATAGTTACCTACGAAGGTTTTACGTACGGATTTTTGGCCGTATGTAATCCATAGGTAAATTCAAATTACATACGAATTTTTAACATTACATACAGATTTTGACTGTAGTGATATTAAATTCAAAGATATATGGAGATGAACTACACATGAGTTACTGTTATAATTCTTTGTTAGGTAATTGTCAATAACGATTTCTTAGCCCAATAAGAAGGAAGCATGTGTTGCTCTCTCAATAGTTGAAGCTAAATATATAGTTGTTGAGAGTTGTTATACATAAATTCTTTAGCTAAAGCTTACTAGATTCTGAACTTCAACTCGATAAAATATCTCTAATGTGTGATAATGATCTAATTAAAAATCCAAACAAACACTCATAAACTAACCATATTAAAATAAGACATCAGTATTTTAGATACCACATCATTGATACTGTTAATCAGTTAGCTAACTTATTCACCAAACTAAAAGATAGGTTCAATTAGTTGATAACTGAACTTGATATTCTTGATTACTCTAATATCATGTAACTCTTGTACCTTAATTTCTCTCAGATTGATAGGTTGACTCACATCTTAAGGATAAATATCTTAATATTTATTATTTAAGTGTTGTTCAAACTCATTATGATAATTGTTTAATTGTGTTATTTGCATATCTTAATCATTTCACCAGTGCTTTAATTAGTAAAAATTACTATTAGACTACAAACATTGTTCTTTATATTTAATCTATATGTTTTAATCTAGTGAGTTAACTGATTAAAAGCACTTATTTTATTTTATTTTTCTAAAATGCACCTCATTATTTTAATTGATTCTAAAAACATATTTATTCTATTAAAATATGTGCATATTCTCCTCTTCTTCTGATTTACTAAAGTGTAACTTGTGGTAATATTTTTGTTACATCTAATAACTGCTTTGACACTTGTTTTAATATGATTGGCTACTAATGAAGTTGCTAATTTTTACTAGGTCGATTTTTATTTGATTAAAACTCTTATTCCCAATAAAATTAAAAGGAATCTCTACAACTTTGTAAGTGTTCATTTGTATGTTTGAAGTTGTATTGCAATTCTGATCTTTTTACCTACTCACTCATAATTTCATTTAATTGAATTAAATATTATGTGCTTATTAGCAAACCCTAGTTAATTTATAAATTGATCATTACTGAATGTATTGCATCACATTACTAGCATTCCTTTGTTCATTACATATAGTCTTTCCTTTGTCAAAATTTCTGAGCACAATTCTTCTTTCATTACTCAACACAAAAAAAGAAATAAATTTCATTAGATTTGGTGGAAGAACTCCACATCATGGTGAATCATCACTACCAACATCTTCTCCTTCCTCTCCTTATACTAGAATTGCTAATCTTGAAACATGGTTTGTTGGTAATCAAGAAAGCATGACAATGTTTCTTTAGAAAATGAGTAAGAAACAAGTAAGTGTTCCTAACTTTCTCCAGTTTTCATGGTTGAAAGATGAGAAATTCAAAGGTATGAGAAATTTGTTACAACATCAACATCTTCACACCTTCCTTGAGATGACTGGTAAAGTTTATCCACAATTAATAAAGGTTTTTTACACCAATCTAACATTTGAAGGTGTTGTTCTTAAATCTCAAGTGAAAGTAGTAGATATTGAGGTTACCTCACATGTTTGGAATGACTTAATAGCCTAAAGTATGAAGGCATTCAAGTTAACAAAGGTAATATAAGTGTTGTTGAGAACTTCAACAAAGTATAATACTTCAGAAGATGCTTAAAGAAACCTACTCCATCCATCAAGGGCTTCAATATTGGTAGGTTAAAATATGACGAACGACATGCTTTCATCATATAGCGTGGCAACCGACACCCAAGAGGAGTAATCATGCTTTATTGAATAAAGGAGATATTGTTCTTATGTGTGACATACATAATAGAAGTAATGTTAACTGAATCTATGTGATTAAAGATCACATGTTAATGTCTAAAGCCTACCTAACTATTGATTTCCTTATGATGTCCTTATTTCCAAGATTTTGCATCACTTTGTAATAAGTGTAGATAGGGGACTTTTTGAAATGATAAAAGGTAAAAATGAAATTACTAATGATACACTTCATAAAATGGGGTTTATAAAGGTTGACAATCACTAGACGACAAAGGATGATGATGAAGATGTTGTCCCTACTAACACCACTACAAATGAAGTTTGACCAAGCAACACCAAAGATGATGATTATATGGTTATAGATATTATTCTATATATTTCTCCAATCAATCTTTGTCTTTCTCTTTTCTAGTTTGAATAGTTGTTACTAGTTTTCACGGATACAATGGTTGTTGATCAAATATCCCATCATGAATTTTGGGCAACAAGGTTTGAGCATTTAGACAACCAAATAAAAAGGTCAGGACTAAATTATTGACCTTAGGGAAATAATTTATGTTCAACCCAAAATTTATATATATCATTTACTAAAAAAAATATTACTCATTTATCATTCAGTTTTCATATTAGTTACTCGTTCTCTCATACATTTCATTTATATACATATGATTTGAAGTACTAGGACTCAAAGCAAATCAATTCCAACCATATATATATATATATATATATATAATACATTAGATAAAAAAAACACTTCACAAGTTATACATTTGTTTGTTTTCGAGAAAGAACAAACCCTTCGCGAATCGAGTCTTTAAAAGACACTTGACTTATCATTATACAAGGTCTTTTTAAGACACTATAACATTTTTGGATTTTGACAACGACCGAAATGTGTTCCCTAAAGCCGAAAAACCATAGCTTAAACCTTAGGCAACAATTTGGCAACAATTTTTCGACCGTAGAGTACGTGTCCGTTGCTGTAGATTAAAAACAACGATTTTTTGTCTAAAGCCACACTTTCCGAAAAATCGTGATTTCTAGTGCTACATTAGACAACGGGTTTTGACAAACTTTTAAGCCACACTTTTATTAAGACAATGCTTTATTAAATGTTGCTTATTTCTTAGGCCACATTATTTTATCTATTTGTAGTTTATTAGACCACATTTATTTACTTGTTGCCTTTTTCAAACCACACTTATTTAGTTATTACCTATAGTTTAGACCACGTTATTTAGGTTGAAATAATTGTTAACTACGTTCATTTTGTTGTTGCCTATTGTTGTAGACAATGCCTATTACGTTGGTACCTTTTATTTGACTGCTTTTTAGTGGTACCTAATGTTTAGTCCAGTAGTCAAATTTAAATGTATTTTCAATATTTTTTAAATTTTAATTCTTGTTTATAAAATAACTATAATTATATAAGCAACATTACACAATAACTAGAATTCTAAATATTACATTCATCCATATTGTTCTTAGGCAGTTGATACATATTGCTAGACTTCAAAATAACATATTATTCTTAGGCAGTTGATACATATTGCTAGACTCCAAAATAACATATTGTTCTTAGGCAGTTGTTACATATTGCTAGACTTCAAAATAACATTACATTCATCCTCCTATAGCATCCTACTAGTGAGTTCATTATAGTCTCTATTTCAACGGTTCATCCTACCCTACCATGTCATTTGATTTAAGTTTAAAACAAGTTACAACAACCAACATTCATTCATGTATTTCTTCATCTTCTTCATCTTCTCCATCTTCAAACTGCTCTTCAGATTGCCCTTGAAATTAAACATATATAAATCATTACCAAGCAAATCTTTGAAATTGTGCAGTACTATAATGGCCAATCTAGCATAACAAGTTAATACCAAACTGAATTGCAGTGACTCAATCAAAACTAATAAAACTAATCCCAAAACAATTAATATAAAAATTTTCCAAATCTAAACAAATAAAGTCCCCTTGAAACAAATAAAATCCAATAATACACATTATCGTATACTGAAACGCATAAAAATACATGTACATATATAGTATACAAGAGCATATTTACATATACATATATAGTATACAGAAACATATATACCATATGGAAACATATATATACAGATAGGACAAGAACCACATATATAGCATATACAAACATATATAACATATACAAACATATACACTTGTACATATATAGTATACGTTAAAGCCAAATTCTTAATAGTCATTGAAAACTAACCTCGTTCCTAAGACAGGAAAAGAACCACAATAAAGTAACCAATTGAACTTGCAATTGTAAACATTTTGTACAAATAAAACCGAAAATTAGTTAAAAAGTAATATACAAGTTCATATACAACATACAAATTGCTAATAATACACATTAAAGTATACAGAAACACATAAAAAAAGACATTAAAGTATTAGCTTCAATCTTTTCTTGTTTTTCTCCATTATAATTCAAGTTTTTCTCTCTTATTCATTCCTTTTAGCATCATTTTGTAAAAACTACTTATATTATACATTTTGTCGTATTAATACAATCTATAAAAAATCCATGTACACACACATATATAGTATATATATCCCTCTTTTGAATAATATGTTCGTGCAGTGTGACCATATTCTTTTACACCTATTTTTGATATTTGTTCTTTTCTAATTTTTTTTAGTTACAATCTTTGTTAGGTTCTATCATATATAATTTCTTCGGTTTTTTTAGATCAATCTTAATTATCAACTTTAAACATTGAATCACTAAGATCCAATTCAATATTTTTTTTTATCCTTGAGGTAATTGCCCTCAAACGTTGATTTCAGTTATTTTGGTTATTTTCATTTAAGTTATCATTTTTTTTTTCTTTTGGGACTTTTTTATTATGCTTGTCTTACAGTAACAACGTTAACTTCACTAAAACAACCATCCATGTGTAAGTCCCTTTCTTCTTCAGTGTCATTAAAATGGACATTGTTAATATCTTCTAACTAGTGATTAACACCACCCCATTCATATGCCTTGTTCCAAATTAAGTGTTGTTTATGCTAATAAAACTTATGTGAGAGCATCGCAAATATCATTCTAGACATATATCTCAAACTATCAGCAAAACCCATAAAACCACATTTGTGCCATAAACCACAAACCACAAGTCACAAACTAAATAAAATTTTATTCATGAACCAAAAACTAAACAAAACAACATAAGAAACCATAAAATTCATTTGATGAACCAGAACAACATATAACACAAATTGTAATAAGAGAATAAACCAAAAATTAGTTAAAAAAATTGGGCATAAACCTTAAACTATGTTCGACTACCAACAAAACCCATAAAACCACATTTGTGCCATAAACCACAAACCACAAGTCACAAACTAAAAAAAATTTTATTCACGAACCAAAAAACTAAACAACACAAGTTAAGAAACCATAAAATTCATTTGATGAACTAGAACAACATATAACACAAAATGTAATAAGAGAATAACACCAATTTATTAAAAAACAGTGGTAAAAAACGTGAACAACTCACTTTAGGACCAAAATTTCACCACGCGCATAAACCAATCGCACAAACCAATTGTAGAATCTTCAAAACTATAGTGAATGCAGACAAAAAAATGGAAACGTGTTAGTAGAAAACACAACGAACATACGAAAATGAAACAAACCCTAATTTGAGGCAAATATGACATTTACACGTACCTGCATTTGAGTTGTGTGCACGATTGCTCAAAGAGAATACTGATTATGGGAAGGATTTTGGGATTTTGCGGGACTTAGGGACTTTGGGTCAAAATCGCACTATGTGATTTAGGGAGAAATTGATCGGAGACTGAGTGATTTAGGGAGAAAAAGTGATTCTATTTTGGATTTTCAGCGGGTTCTGGGGATTTTGGAAGACTCATTTCGATTTACGAAGGAGAGTAGGGTTTTTAAGAGGTTTTGGGTTTATGGTATCGATTTTGAGCGTGATTTGGGTACTGAATTCGATTTTGAGCGGCTAGAATTTGGTTTTCACTTATGGATTCAGGGATTGAGCACGGGTTAACGAAAACGAAGAAGAGGGTTTCGCGTTTCTTATGAAATTGAGCACGATATGAGCCAAATCTAACTTAACTTAGTTTAATAATCTGAATAGACACTTGAAACCACGCTCAAATATTCGTGGTCTAAAATGACCACATTCACATACCCGTGATCTATAATTCTCACATTGTGATCTAAACTGATTTTAACATGTACGCAGTTTTATGCGTGTTCTCTAAAATAAATAGACAACACTTTCTACATGACTTGTGGTCATTTTTGAAACAAAATCTACTTTTTATATAACACGTAAATATCGTTGTCTATTCTTATTTTAGGCAATGCTATTGCGGTCGTTGCAAATTTTTTATTGCTTAAAGTAAAAAATGGTGTAGTAAGAAAAAAAAGAAAAAAAGAAAGGTTGCCATGTGAACTTTTAAGTAAGGCTGGTATAAGTGTTCATTTACTACATCCATATAACGCTTATATATATTATTACTTTATTAATATATAATATTTTATTAACGAAAATGAATGTAACACGAAAGTACGATGTAAATAGTATTGTCAAATTAATTTTATTATTTAAATAAATATATAGATACAATTTGTAGAGTCACGTATATTATTTTATATTCTTTGACATAGACTTTATAACAACTCTATAATATTTTATGTTTTCTTTTTTTGAAAAAAGTCAGATAAATATATAATAAAGTATATTAGGATTGGAGAGACTTTGAATTGCGTAAAATAATACATAACTAGTTTGAATTGGAGAATATTTTACCTGAGGCGGATTGGAATGAATGAGTGGTCTGCTGGAGTGAATAATTATATTGGTGAGACTTTGATCACCGATGAATAGAATCCACCCTATTAAAGGACTGAACCCTCCTTCTCTTGTCTTCATATACTCTTAGCACAGGCAAAGCAAGAAGTAGCCATTCAATGAATCAGAACTGGATAACATCTTACCACAGCCAGGTTGACAATTATCTGAAAACTACTCGCAGGGCGGATTCAAGAATAGCCCCTTTTTCTTCAAGAGTGGATGAGTATCTCAGGAGTAGCCATTCAATGAATCAGAACTGGATAACATCTTACCGCACCCAGATTGACAATTATCTGAGGACTACTCGCAGGGCGGATTCAAGAACACCCCCTTTTTCTTCCAGATCCCACACCAGTTATGATTCCAAGCTGGACAATTATATCAGAACTGTGGCGTCCCCATCCCTTGGAATTGCCCCTGCTTGGTCTTGGTTAGTGGATTCTGCTATCCGAACCAAAACTTCTCACAACTGATATGGATATTATTAAACACCAAAACTTATTTTCTATTCTATACCTGTTGTTTCTGTTGTTTTCTAATTATAATATAATTGTTACTGCTTATGGATAAAATTTATATACAATCTATGTGTGTTTGATGTAAAAAAGTGGATTTTGGAGTTTATTTCGCTTTCGATTTATGATTTATATGTTATAGTTGTCTTTAGACAACTGATTCTAAAATTGTATAAATATCTTAATTTGAATACATAATTACTACACTTTTATTTATGTGAATAATTAGATCTCTAATTAACTATATAAATAATAAATACACACTTATGATAGAAATTAATAACAAATAAATAAAATATAAGAAATTAAAAAGAAAAAAAAACCTTAAGCAAAAGAAAAAAAGAGATAAAATATTGAAGAAATATATCAATTTTTTTAATTATTATTATTATTTTAGAGTACATTTTACAAATGTGAATTTCATAAATTTATTATACCATGTCCAATAATGTTTGATAATTTAAAAACACAAAACTTTCAATAACTTTCTCTTTGGCCTTAAGGTGGCTTTAATAACTTTCTAAAAACAATGTCTTTATAACCATTCCCCAACTTACTCTTCCAATAATTGTTTCGTAAATGCCTTCAACCTGGTTTCTTGATTTATTTATTTTTTTCAGTAGCTATTGAGCTTTTTCTAACACATCTTAAAGAACCCTTTTTCAATTTAAATATTTTAATAATTATTCTTTTTAAGAGATACTATAAAAAAAAGCTATTTAAAGATTAATTTTTAGCTTTCAAATAAAATGATTGTTAATTATGACTAAAATAATCATAAGATTAGATTTTAATTGTTAAATAACTACAAAATAAAAATAATAATTAAATTTAGTAATATTGATATTTAATATTAGTTATTAAAGTTTTAGTCACTTATATCATTTTATTTTAAATTGGTATCTAATTCTTAGAAGTACTCTTATGAATGGTTACTAATTTGGACGATAACTTAATGGTTTCAACAATTTAAAAACTGAATAGCATATTGAGCAATTCTCACAAACAAACTACTTAAGCCTAATATGAATGGTTACTGATTTGGATGACAATTTAATGCTTCCGACAATTTCAAAACTGAATATATTGAGCAATTTTCACAAACAAACTACTTAAGCCTATGGAGTTATATAACAATTCATAGAATCTTGTTGGGTTGCATTTTTCGAGAATGGGAAGAAAACATTTAAGTGTGTTTGGACACAATTTCTACATTAACAATTTTTTTAGAAGTTAGAATTTTTTCATGTTAAAATCTTATATTTGGATAATGTATTTGAAATAAATCTCTAATTCAAATTTTTTAGTTTCCACGTAAAGAGATCCACACTCGAACACAGTATCACCAATATATCAAAGTTTATTTGAAAAATAAATAATAAAAATTATTTTCATATTGTGTATGCTAAATCATACATAAGTGAATTTTGTTGGGACTATGGTTCATATTTTTTATGAATCTAACATTTTCTCATGAAAATTTTGAAGATTCATAACAATCATGATCACCTAAAATTACAATTATAAACCTTTCCTAAATGAATTAGACTTTGTATTTATGAAAAAAATTAATTAATTAAACGATATTTTTTATATTTAAAGTAGTATTTTTAATTAGTTTGGATTTAAATTTTAGGGTTTAAGATTGCAAAACTTATTTTAATCAATTAGATATTTATTTTAATGAATTAGAATCACTTAAAATCATAAAAAGTTTTTAATATTGTTTTAATATATTAAATGAGTTTTTAATATATCAAAATCATTTAAGTTTAGTGAAAGCTTTAGTCTCATCTCTTTTAATATGTTAAAACTAGGATTTAATCAATTAATTTCATTAGTATGTAAAATTAACATATTAAAATCTATTTTTAATCCACTAAAATATATATATATATATATATATATATAATTCTATCATTTTAAAACCATTTGACATGAGATCAAAAGCAAGGTTTCTTAAATCTATTTTACTATAGAGGGAGAATTTAAACTAAAAATTGTTTTTGAACCTTTCCTTGAATAAATTTCGTGATCAATATCATGATTGAAAGAAAACATAAAGATTCACATAATTACTTATTTTCTGTTGTGATGATCTTGTTTTATAGGTGATAATATTTTCATTTTCTTAACTCGACTTGTGTATTTAAAATGTTTTTGGACAATGTTTCCATGTACTATAATAGTTGGGTGTTATTAGGTATGTAATAAAATATTGGTTTCTTGAGTTGTTTACTTTTATTATTTTGGTTGTGTGTTTATAAACAATTGAATATTTTAGTGTGAGCTTAGCTTATGTGGTTGAGCAACTAGATGTGGCTCTTAGATAAGAGTGAGCCAATATAAAAATATGTTTTGTACATCTCTCTTTCTTTATCTTTCAGTGCTTAACATTATTTGATTTTGCTTCTGTCAATATAGTTGAAATAATCAAATTCTTAAATTCACATATTTAATAAGGATCTCATTATAAGTTTTACAAAAGTTTGTGATAGTTCAATTCACCTCCCCTCTCTAACTCAACTTCTTAAAACTAATAATTGGTATCAAAGCTAAGCTAATTTCTTCAAAAATATTAAAGATTTGATCTTTTTTTTCAAAAGTGCATGAGAAAAAGCTTCCTTTTGTTGAAGGTGCATCAATTAATACACTACAAATGTTTAGAGGGATCAATTATCAGTTTTGGACAGTTTTGGACAGTTAGAATGAAAATCTTTATTTAATTGATTAACAGAGGGATTTATGATGCCATTGTAAATGCTCCTTTTATTGCTAAGCATGTCCTTAGGAATGAAGTTGTTTAAAAGCCTTGGTTTTATTAGTCTGAAATTGAAAATAAAAAGGCTCAATATGTTTGTATGAAAAAAATATTACAACTCCTGCCTTGAATCTTGGTGAATTCTTCAGAGTTTCTAAATGCAACTCAGTCAAAGCAATGTGGGACATTCTTGAAGTCACTCATGAAGAAACTACTGATGTCTAGAGAGCCAAAAAAAACATGCATTGATTCAGGAGTATGATTTTTCATAATGCAATATGTGCAAAAATGATTTGAGCACATTCTGGATCACTTTTATTGGTCTAGGGAAGTTGAGAAAGAAGAATTAAGGATTGAAGTGTTAAAACATTTAGATAGGAAATGACAACACAAGGTAATATCTATCTCAGCAAAAGATTTGCCTACAATGTCTAAAGCATCTTTTTTGGAAGGGAACACAAGTTGGAGATGAATAAACTAAGTGAATAAGAAAACTATGACAAGAAAAACATGATTATTACACTAAAGACGCTTGTACAAAAGAAAGGAGAGAGTCAAGAAGAATCATATGAAAATAGTGAGTCAAAAAAATCTAACATTACTTGTCAAAAAGTTTGGCAATTTTCTAAAAAAAATAAAAACTTTTCTCAAAAAAGGTAAGTAAATAGAAAAAAATGATTCTAGTTCACTTAACTTTACTTGTTTCGAGTGTGGAAAACAAGGACATATCAAAATTGAATGTCTAAATAATAATAAAAAATAGAGACAAGTTCAGTGACAAGAAATTTGAGAAAGGATAAGACTAGAGGAGGCTACATTGCATGGAATGACAATGATGAGACCTCTTCAAGTACTTCTTTATAAAAGGATAAGAAAGTTAATCTCCTTTTGATAGCTAGATATGACTTTCTAAGCAATGTAAATGCAAAAGACTTTGAGACGAAGCTAGTAACAATCAACATTTGAATGCTTCTAATGAAATGCATGAAGACGCTAATAGATTGGTCGTTTCTAACAATAGACTCAAGGGAATGAATAATTGACTTGAAAATACAGTCACCAAAGTGGAAGAAGAACTAAGCAATGCTAAAAGTGATTTAAAAAATCTAGAAATTATTTACAAGAATTTATCTTTTAATTGTCCTTAAGCAAATCAAAAAACCATCAAAGATTGTGAAAATTGTAAATCCTTGTAAAGTGAAATTCACCATCTTATCAAAACATCATCCATGTTTACAATGGGAAAAGCTAATCTTAAAACTATATGTGATTCTCAAAATTGTGTTTTTGACAAAGCTGACATTGGATATAAATAAGGTTAAATCATATAAAAACTTCTTCTCTTACAAAAAGCCTAACAAATCTGTATTCATTAATTGTTTCTACTATCTGAGAAAAGACCACAATATTAAAAATTATAATATTTGAAAATTTAATGTTCCTAATGTTAAAATGAAGTGACTTCCAAAATGTGAAAAGAGAATGTTAACATTGTTGGATCCAAATTAATAAGAGACACTCTAATATATAATTTGTTTTTTAGGTGCACTTGAAGACCAAAAAACTACTTTAGTACTTAAACAATGATTCTTCACGGCACATGATAGGAGACGTGAAGAAATTTGTTAATATCTAAAACTAAATAGAAGGTTTTGACACTTATGGTGAAAACAATAAGGAAAGAATTCTTGGATGTGGTGACATGGGAAATGGTTCCTCCATTATTATACAAAATGTACTTTTGGTTGATGACCTCAAACATAAGCGGTTAGGTATTAGCCAATGGTGTGATAAAGGTCACAAGGTATATGACTAATTTTGCTTTATATGTGACCTTAAAACTAACAAAATATTATGCTAGTTGGTAAGTGTGTTGACAACATCTACATGCTAGACATAAATCATGCATAATCTTGGATTGAATGCTTGCTAACCAAAAATAAGGACTAATGGTTGTGACATAGAAGAATTACCTATGTACATATGCATAATCTTAATAAGATTATTGCTAAATATTTGATTTATGGACTTCCAAAACTTAAGTTTGAGAATGACAAACCATGAAGCTTGCCAAAAGGGGAAAGAAACTAGAGTTTCTTTCAAACAAAAAAATTGTTTCAACTACTAGACTCCTTAAGTTGTTACACATGGACTTCTTTGGCCTTTTAAGAACCATTAGCCTTGGAGGAAATTATTATGCAATTGTAATTGTAGATGACTTTTCTAGATTCACATGAACTTTTTTTGTTGTATTCAAGAATAATTCTTTTTTTTTTTTTATTTTCAAAAAGCTTGTCAAGCTTTTACAAAATGAGAAAGGTTGTTACATTAGTTCAATTAGAAGTAATCATCGGGAAGAGTTCAAAATGATCAATTTAACTCATTGTTTTAGAAACATGGTATTAGACATAATTTCTTTGCACTTGGGACTTCATAAAAAAAATAGTTTTGTGGAAAGGATAAATAAGTATTTAGAGGAATTGACAATAACCATATTAAATGAAACCTCTTTACCCAAATTCTTTTATATTGATACTATTAACACTACATGTTATGTACTTGATAGGATGCTGTTTAGGACTATTTTTAAGAAAACTCCATATGAATTATATAAGGATAGAAAGTCAAACATAGGACATCTTAGAGTTGTTAAATGTAAATGTTTTATATTAAACAATGGCAAAGAAAATCTAACGAAGAACTATCAAGAGGAGTGTACATGTATTAAAAAAATTAGTATCAATGAATAGTTGGAGGTATATTTGATTTTGGCTTTGGAGTTTGGATTGGATTTGGAATTAGCATTCAAATTGTTGTTGGATTTTGATTTGCAATTACTATTTTAAATTCAACTGATTTTGGATTTCACTGAGTAGTTGGTTTTAGAATTTAGATTTGGAATTTATAATTAACATTGAAATTGTTATTGGATTTAGGTTTGTAATTATCATTTTAAATTGAATTGATTTTAGAATTCAACAATTAATTTATTTTATACTTCAATTTGAATTTAGAATTTTGGATTTAGATTTTGAATTACCACTGGGATTGTTAAATGATTTGAGTTTGTAATTACTATCCAAAATAAAATTGAATTTTGATTTTATTGATTATTCGGCTTTATATTTGAATTTGGAATTTTGAATTGTTATTGGATTTCGCTTTGTAATTACTATTTCAAATTGTATTGATTTTGCATTTCACTAATTAGTTCGTATTATACATGCATTCAGAATTTTGAAATGTTATTGGATCTCTTTTTATAACTACTATTTAAAGTTTATGGATATTTTCAATTTGAAATTACAGGTATCAAAACTAGAATGGTATCCAATTTGAATGTATTTTTTAAAACCTAATATTGAATGGGCCGACTTTATCTCTTTCGTTTTACTGTCAAATAACATCGATCAAACTGACCCTATCACAGGTTGTTTTAAGTATTTTTTTTATTGTGTCCGCTTTCATGATATTAAGTTTTTTTCTCTTTTGTAGTTCAATGTCAGCTTAGAATGGACTTAATTGACGTTAAATCATGTAAATTCCACTAATGAAACATAAGTTTTTCTTGCCAACACTAACCTATTTAACTCGGTAACATGAACTTACCTAATTTTGTGTTTATTTTTAGTCGATACATTTTATGTAATTTTTAACTACAAACATAAATTCATTTATAACAATCCACCCCTTATCGAATATAATATTTGTTCCTAGCTACTAAAATGTGAAAAAAAATTATATATTATCAAAATCAATCCAATTAAAAAGAATTAACACAACAACATATATACTACAATTAACACCAATAACGAATATTCAAGAAATATTTTGTAAATCTCAAAACAGAGATACAAAAGTTTTGAAAGTGGAAAGCGAGGCCTCCTTGCTACAATAAAACTGGCAATATTCTATTTTAATTATATTAAATAAATAAAAATAATCAAACCCGTAAAATGTAATATATTTTTACATTATCTTTATGTACATTTTTTTAGAAGCAAATAAATCAAATATAATTAATTACATGATGTTACATAATTGTATATGTTAGAAGACACAAATAATCAATTATAGGTAAATAATATTAATAACAATTTTTTAGCATAGTGAAATATCTATTCATGAACAAAACTATATTGCCTCTCAAATAAAATTCTGTGGCATGTTTAAGCATTTATAAAACCTAGTGTCTTTCAATTAATTTTTAAACATGCATGGCAAAATCAATTTGTTAGATTAATTTCCAATGAATTATATTAACACATATCTAGGGGCAAATATAAATACTTGTAAACTAAAATTCAATGGCATGTTAAAATATTATAATTCAACCACATAATCCAAGTGTTGCCTCTTTGCAGCTTCCATTAACACAGATCAAACATCACTTATGTCAAATTTTATTCACTAAGGACCCATAAATGTCAACTCAATAGATTATACTCAAGCAGTCACATAATCATTTATATCATTTATGTGTATTCACATAATGATTATAAAACTACTTGAACATAATTGATTTTATTAGCTTGCTCAGTAGCTATATCAGTGACACATTATACCTATTTGTTACACTTTACTATGGAATATGATGCATATTTCAAAGCAACCTGATTCAGATTATACATTATCATCATTTTACAATTTACTGTTCGAACAACAATTTAACAACAACAACAACCAACCCTTATATCACAACAACAAACTCCAGTGGCTATGGGAAAGCTTATGAAGGTTGTGCTCACATATGGTGAGATAATAAGGGTGCAGGAAGAATTTGTTCAAGTGATAATGATATTCAAAGCTAATAAAAGGCATCAATGTCTAACAAATGGTTTGCACTTCTTTTCTTTATTAATTGGCTGCATGATACAGTGGTAGTCCATTAAGCATGGACCTGAAGACATGTTCTCTTCTTTATACACTTTAGTAGTTTTTTGCTGCACTCCTATACAGGAAGAAAAATTACCATTTTATTCTCACCCTTTTTTTAATCATATTTAATTATTTTTATATTTTATATTATATTCTGATTCAACAATCTAAAATAATATTTTTATATTTTGAATTATGTAATTTAAGATATATATTTTTATTATATTTTAAATGACACAATTTAAAATATAATATAATTTTTATATTTTATATTATATAATTAAATACAAAAATTATATTTTAAATTATACTATCTAAAATATAATAAAATATTTTTATTATAGATTATATAATTTGAAATACAATTTTACTTTGAATTTTTTTGTAATTGAAAATTTTAAAATGTATTTTTGGAAGTATTGGATGCAGGAGAAAAACATGGAGGTGCAGAAAGAATTGACCCGGACTCAATACACCAATTTTCATTGGGCCTTGTAGAAAGTTACCCAAGAATTTGATAGAGATCTTTATTCTATGCAGCCGAGATCTATCGACCTCTCACCCAATGGGTTTGGGAAGTAACACCGTTCTCCGTTCCTGTGACAGAAAATAACAGCTAAGAATGGCACCAACACTTGAGGTGAGTCAACAGCAACCTTAAAATTTTCTTTAGCACGTTTCTCCCCTCTTGAAATTGCAACACTTCCGGTCTCCAAAGAGCAACATAAATTTCAGTAAGCTTGTTCTTATTTGATCTCTTTCCTCCTCTTTCATTTCCCTGAGCTTCCAATCTTCTTTCCTTGTTGATTGTTTTCCTCAATATGTGGGTTGGATTGAGTCTCTAGAGAAGCAGATACAATAACATTGTTCTAACAAATAGAAAGCTGTCACTATCTCTTCTGTGCTTAAACTTAGGAAATGAGTTGGGTTCATTCTCAAATCTGCCATAGCAATGATGCTATCAACAACCCCACTACTATTTCCCCATCTTCTTGTTCTTCTTCCTCACCATTGCCTTACACTTCTGAGTACAAGAAACAACTTGCCCCTCCTCTCTCTTCTTCATCTGGCACCAGAATAAGCCCTGCAATTGTTTTCATCTTTGTCATTCTAGCTATTGTGTTTTTCATCTCTGGTCTCCTTCACCTGCTTGTTAGATTCCTCATAAGGCACATGTCCTCTTCGTCAATTTCCCAGTCCAGTAGGTACCCTGACATGTCTGAATCTGATCCTTACCAGAGGCAGTTACAGCAGCTCTTCCATCTCCATGATTCGGGTCTAGATCAGGCCTTCATAGATGCTCTCCCAGTTTTCCTATACAAAGACATAATAGGGTTGAAGGAGCCTTTTGATTGTGCAGTGTGCCTTTGCCAGTTCTCCGAACAAGACATGCTCAGGCTGCTGCCCCTTTGCAACCATGCTTTTCACATTGATTGCATAGACACATGGCTGCTCTCAAATTCAACTTGTCCTCTCTGCAGAGGGAGTCTTTATGAGGCAGGCTTTGCCTTTGAAAACCCGGTTTATGACTTTGAGGGTCCCAGGGATGAAGATGGGGTTTCGGGCAGTGTTGCTGCAGAGGCTGGTTCCTTTAACAAACATGCAGAAAATCACATAATGAGTGGGAAAAGGGTGTTTTCTGTGAGGCTAGGGAAGTTTAGAAGCTCAAATAATGGAGAAGGGGTGGAAAGAGGAGGAGGAGAGAGCAGTACAAGTAATTTGGATGTGAGGAGATGCTATTCAATGGGGTCCTTCCAGTATGTGGTTGCTGATTCAGATTTGCAAGTGGCTTTGTGCCCCAATAGAGGTGATGGTGGAGGTGCCAGTGGTGGCAGTATGAGACAATTCAAAGGTAGATTGGACCATTGTGGAAATTCTTCCACTGACATGGATGTTGAGGGCAAAAAAATCAACATTGCAAGGAAAGGTGAAAGCTTTTCTGTTTCCAAGATCTGGCAATGGTCTAGGAAGGACAAGGTATCAAGTTCACAACAAAACTATTTGGGTGGTTCTAATGTCAGTGCAGCTTTGCCATGGATGAATAGAGCTCCAGGTACATGAAGCAACGCAGTATTTTTGGCTTCTTACATATTTTCAAAGGAGTCCTCTTTTGATCTCCTTTTTCATTTTTTTTTTTATGTTCATACTTCTGATTTTACATTTTTATTGCTAAAATACTTGTAAATTATGCCATAAACATTCAATCAAACTTTACCCTTTAAATAACAATCATTCTTGCGTGTGCATAAGGAAAAACATTCCTGTCATACAAAGTTCCATTTCTGTTCTGTTCTGTGATGTAATGTTTGTATACCCTTAACTTGTAATTTTCCATGAAGATTATCAGAAACACCATCTGTTTTACTTGTGAAGCTCTTGGTATAGAAGAAGTTATGAGGAAAATAATAAGTAATTGTTAGAGTAAGATAGTGATTACTAGTTAGCAAAAATCACAATGACAGCAAGTGATTTCAAACATAATTTTTGAGTGTGGGCCATGATTGTACTAGTATGACAAAAGTGGTCTTTATTAGTGACAATTTCTTGCAATGAGAAGGAAGATTAAAAAGTGAAGTCAAAATTGGGTGTTGCTTTTTGGATGCTTTGGTTTTCTATGAGGTTTGCTTTAATTAAATCCATGGTTAAAAAGAAGCAAAAGAAAGAAGAAATCTCTCTCCTTAGAAGCTGTCACTTTTTTTGGTGGGTTTAGCATTTGATTGCGAAGAAGACAATACGGGTGAAAAGTGAGGTGTATACATTTTCTCATCAGTACTGACATGATTACATTTTTTTCCCTGTTAGTGCTCCAAATAAAATTATTCCACATTTGTCTTTTTCAATTTTGCCTAATGTCACACACATTCAAACATGTGTGTATATATATTAAATATATATTAAACTAGTTCTTTTCTTATTTGAAATTTAATTATTCAAATAACTTTTTGATGATTACCCAAATACATTAATTATGGGACTGTATGTATATGTTTCCAATTTTCATGTGAATTTGCATTAACTATCATGACATGTTTGAGTTTTATTTGACAGCAATCACATGTTTAAGTTGAGCACTCTGGAATCTTATGTCATTAAGCTTTAATACTAACATTAATTTAATTTATTATATTATGATATATTAGTATTGAATTAAAATGAAAAATAAACTAAAATGATATATTATTTACTTATTCATTATAAATATGGACATTAATTTTAAAGAGTATTTTTAAGAATTTATTTTCTAAGATTTAACAACTATTAAATATTTATTAATTTTGATTCCATGTTTGTTTATTATCTATCATAATTTCAAAATACAATTTAATATTTAAAATACTTATTCATTATAAATTAATTATAATATTCTTCCTATATATGGTTTTGGTGATATTTTTTAACAGATACATTTTTAAAAGTTTAGGTTAAAAATTTATTATCACTCTCAGTGAAATATTAGTCATATCGTATTGTATATATTAAAAATTTAGTTTTATTTTAAAATATTTTTTTAAATATATTTTAAAATTTTAATTCCAAATTTAATTTGACTTCAATTTATTGATAAATTTTCTTGTCAACGACTATATCAAACAACTCTCTTATCTAAATCTATATATTTGATTTTAAGCACTATAAATCATAAAACAGGTAAGTATTGTATCATAATATAAATTATTTACCATAAATTTAAAATTTAGTTTTATATTCATTATAAATTTGGATTAGGTAAAATAAAAGTTTATTTTATCCATGACACAAACGAAAATATTATTAATTTATATATTCAAAACTTATTTTTTATCATAAATATTCGTTATATAAACTAAAATATTTATTTATGCATTTTTCTAGCTAAAATGACTAACATGTGTTACGCAACAGTATAAAAAAAATGTAAAATATTTTTTTAAATTAAATTTTTTTATGTATAAGATAATTTTAAGAATTTTTAGTATAATTTTTTTTTCAACTTTTATCCATTTATTTTACACATAAGAATTCTACGGAGAAGCTTTTTTTAAATATGTTTTAATATTAGTTATATAATTTAAAATCCTCTATTTAGTATTTAGTAGCCTTTGCTAAGGTTTCATGATACTATTAATAATGCATGTCTAGTTTTATATTATAAACAGAGATTTACGCATTCTCTTATATTATTCTCGTTCACTAGTTTGATATTTTTAATTTTCTTTTTCTTTTTTTTTTCTTTTGAATATACGTTCCATACACATTTTTTTATGTATATTTCACACTAACTGACTGCTAAAAATAATTTCTCACCGTCATCTCATTTATTATTCTTTTAATTTTTATTAGGATATATGTTTGACTTTTTTTAACCATATATCTCTTTTAAATATGATATCTTTTCATCTTTCTCTATAAATTAAATTTCAAAATAATATAAATTGTTCACGTAAATCTAAAGACTTTCATATAACTTTTCATTTAAATCTACCCTCTTGATTCAAATAACTTAAATTTCAAATCTCCTTTTTTCTCATTTCTTTTCTCTTTCCATTTCCATCTCCACCCCAATTAAAGATATTTTTCCACACAGAACCAACTTCGTTGTGAACGAATATGGATGGCAAAAGAATTCATCTTTCTCAGAAAAATAACACGTGTTAAGACTTATAAGAAAGAAATAAGAAATTGATGCAGAAATGCTTAGTATATGTCAACCTCTTGGACCAAGGCAACAAATTAACGGGCCCTGATGTTGGGCCCATGCAAGAAAAATTTGAAGGCTTTCAACCACGTAATTAATGACATATAATGTGCCACATTTGTTAGCTCATCACCAACTGAACAACCCAAAATCATGATTCAAGAAAATATTATGAAAATTAATAAAAGGAAAGAAAAGGACTTAGTTTTAAGATGGGTTGTTGGATTTGCAAAATCTAAATCTCATAAATAGCAGACAACAACTTTCCACGACAGAGACCACAATTTTGTTTATATATATATATATATATATATATATATATATATATATATATAGATAGATAGATATTTTTTTT
>Ga0209489_105477_pt1 | contig 21940 bp, 3 predicted proteins | sample SiratrowhiteBW_FD_187527 | JGI IMG/M metagenome (GOLD analysis project Ga0209489, IMG submission 187527) | Root nodule microbial communities of legume samples collected from California, USA - Siratro white BW (SPAdes) (version 2) | ecosystem: Host-associated > Plants > Roots > Nodule | place: USA...
CCCTTCCATGGAAAACCTTCTTTTATAGCAGCAGGGTTAAATTTGTAATTTCCTCATGTCTATTATTGGAATTTTGAAAATTATGGAGGTGCAGGAAGATGATATGGAGGTGCAGGAAGAAGCAGTCTTGTGTATAGGCCATTTTTTTTCTAAGATTTTTTTTTAATTTCATCATTAAACAGGGAATGTTGAAAAAAATATATGCAAATCCTAGCAAAGGAAACAACTTAGTTTGCATCATACTGATTACTTTTTGGTTGAAACATTATTTTTACACATATAAATTTTATTTAGGTGTTAAGCGTATTTACTTGATAAACAATTCATCATTTTAAAGATGTCAAATGAATGACACGCGTCAAAATAAAAATAAATAATTATGAGCATCAAAATGGGAAAGGAATTATCAAAGACCATTAAACAAACGTTAAAATGTATTAAAAACAAAAAATATAAATAATGCACGTACAATCATATTCAATCACTTGAGGATAATGTCAATAAAAACAAAAGAAGGTAAAATTTTTATCAAGGATTAAAGCAGAAAAAAAAAACTTTATTCAAAATCATATACAAAATTTACGAATTAATAGAAAAGAAAAAGAAAAGTCACACACACACAAATATATATATATATATATATATATATATATATATATATATAAAAGTGGCTAAGTTTAATTGTAATTCTTAGACCCATGTAGATTTCACAATATTACCTAATTACAGTTATTTCTTATAAAAAATATCTAATAATATAATAATGCATCACCCAACCAACACAATAATAAACTAGGCAGCTGGAATAAGAAAAAAAAAATTAAAGTTCAGAAGATTCTCAAGTTTGTTTTTTTATATTATTCTTATTTATTTTAAAGTTGAAATAAGAATTATTTGAAATTCTATTTTCAAACAAAAGTATTTATAAAAAAAAAATGAGTTTAGTTTTGTACTATTTATAAAGTAATATTTCTTTAAAATTATAGAACTAAAATAGTTACATACCTAGAAAGGACATTAACAAAATAACATTGATGAAAAAGTTATAAATATATAATATATGTTATATATTTTAAAATTAAATTATTTTTTAATTATTGTATACCTGTAATTATGAATAAAAGGAATTATTTTTATAATTTCTATAACTGTTTTAAGTGTACACGTTTCTTTACCAGTTATATTCTTATTAATATAATTTATTTTATTCTTTATGTGTGTAACTGTTTTTTAAATTCAATTAATCATCATTTAAAATAAAGAAATTAGAGTGAGGTGTGATACAAGCTGAAATTCCCGCCATAATGTTCCCCCGTATAAGCTCGCAGAGCCTTCCGTCCAAGCAAGCATCACAAACAAAGGGTTCTATAAATGAGTAATTATGGCGCGAAAAACGAAATTTACTGAAAATTGAAAGCAGGCAACTATGGAAGACGATGGAGGAGAGAGTTCGAGTTTCGTGGTCGGAATCATCGAGAACAGAGCGAAAGAGGTTTCCTAATTCGATTCTCTATTAAACATCTTTTCCATTTTCTACATAATAAAGGAATTTTCAAATGCGCATTTTCCTTTTTTTCTCGTTTGCTTTTGCTTCACTTTCTCTGTTCAATCTTGCAAGCTAGCAAGGCGTTTGTCGTAGTCGCTTATTATTTCGTTTTCAGCTAGTTATATTTGTCGTAGTTGATTGCGTGAAACTCACATAACGTCTAGGATTTTATTACGGTTATAATTGTTCTTGTTAACTTGCGGTAGGAAATTCAATTGAGCGTTGGAAACACAAAAAAAAAAAACATATATATATATATAACATTTTCAAATTGTCATGCCACTGAGTGCATGTAGGAGGTGGAGATTAGTCTCATATCCACCAAGTAATAGTTATTTTGTGAAGGAGTGGGTGTATCTGAGGTTAGTTTTAATTGTATTAAAATGCGTGAATTTGTTATTTAATTTTCTGTCCCTAATTCTTACTTATTGTTCCGGACTGTCTGTAAACAACCAAAAATACATGCACCATTTGGTGATGTGAATAAAGCTAAAAGCCATTTTAAATATTCCATCGTGAAGCTAACTTAAGGAATCATCACATTTGCCGCTGATTGTGCATATTTAATGTTACGCCCCCTTTTTTTGGGTTCTCCGGTCATTTATTTCGTGATATTTATATCTAGTTTTTTTTTTTTCTTGGTTTGTATTTTCCAGTAATCTACCAATCAATCACTATGCATTTCTTTCCTCACTTACAGTCTTCTAATATTTTTTAACATCACAAAAAAGAAGTTGAATTGCACATGGTGTTTGATATTGGTAAAAAGATATAAAAAATCTGTTATTGCCGATATGATCCCAAACTTGAAACAAGACACATTCTAAACTCTACTGTAAAAAATATCTTCCATTAATTTATGACCAAGGGGCTTTTAATTTGCAAGGGTTCATGAAGAATCAGACAGGGAGGTTTTATGTTGTATTGTTTTGGTTACCACTTTTTTGTAAGGGATAACGAATGGATTAAAGCAATTTTGAGATAGTTTGAATGCAATTTTTTAAGAAACTTTTCTTACATGTTAAGCTTTTAATGCCTAAATGGAATTAAATCAATCAATCATCTAACAGGTTGGATTAGCTGCTTTTGATTTGAGATCAGCTTCACTGCATCTTTCTCAATATATTGAAACTAGCAGTTCATATCAAAACACAAAGACGTTACTGCATTTTTATGATCCCATAGTGATCATTCTTCCTCCAAACAAGTTAGCATCCAATTGTTCATCTGCAGTTACAGAATTGGTTGATAGATTTTATGGTTCGGTCAAGAAGGTAATATCACCATCTCGCTCTGTCCCTATATCCTTTCCCATATACTTTAAATGAAAAATTTTGTGCATATCTGTTTGCAAAGTTCATTTTCTTTTGGGGAGTCTTTATTTATGCAGGCAGTGGTGGCCCGTGGTTGTTTTGATGACACAAAGGTTTCATTACTTACCTTTTGACTTCAGCTGATTTCAGGTTTTAGTTTTTAACAATATTTCCTGCTCGTTCATGCACTGAAGTTCTGTGATTTAGGGTGCTATCTTGATAAAAAACCTTGCTGCCAAGGAACCTTCAGCACTTGGTTTGGACACCTATTATAAGCAGTATTATCTGTGTCTGGCTGCTGCTGCTGCCACTTTAAAGTGGTATTTCCAGTACTCAAATATTCATAAAGATTATCTTGAATGAGGAACTTTGATGATTTAATTTATTGTTATACAGTATTTGATACATTTAATAGTTGTGTGAGTCTCTTTGATTATCTCTTAAGGAGAAATCAAATTTTCTCTAAAGCTTGCTAAGGTATACTTGTCCCTTTTTTGTGATAATCTGAAGGCATTTTCAACTCTTCATAGAATAGGACAGTTTCCACTGTTTTGAATAATGTTTAAGGAAAGTTACATAGCATTTCCTGTTTTGACTAATGTTTAGTCCTAGAATTTCCTTTGCATTTTGTCCCCATTTTCAAACTGTTTCCACTGACTAACATATCAAAGTTACATTATAGTATATCAACTACATAAGAAATTAATGAATAAATATCTCTGCTTTAAACTACAATGTTGTCCTTTTAATGAGTTTGTGCATGTATGTCTGTTTGATAATTAGGACATTAGCCAAGACATGCAGGTGCTAGCATTGCACCGGAGCCTTTGGAAACTTTAAGCCCTAGAAAGGCATCGGGACCATACCAAAATTTGGTGTGTGATAAATATATGATTGGAATGAAGCCGAGGCAGGGATATGCAATGGCAAAACTCATAACAAGTGTGCTTGGGATTGGGAGTTATTCCAAAATGTGGAGGGACTTTCATATCCTCCCATGCCACTCAGCCCCAAATTTCTGTCCCTTAAAAAGGAAAGACATGACCTTTCCTCTTTAAACTTATTGAATAACCAAACTCTAGAGTGGCATGTGAATCACTCTCTTTCATCTTCTTTCAAACACTCAAGCATACCTTATGTTACCTTAGTTATAATACAGAGTTTCTTATCAATAATACTGTCCATTATTGTACGTGAGGCAGTTTATTACAACTCAGATCTCCTAGGGAAGGCATATACAACTGTATTTTGGGTAACAACGTTTGAATAGAAAGTTTAGATAAAGGAGAAAACCGTGTGTGAACGCATGGTCCAGCAGATAGAGAAAATGCCAAAAGTTCTGCATAGGTATTGAGAAATTGAAATCCACATATGAAATCTATTCATGAATTGTTCTAATTTAAATAGTTGATATGATTGTCAGAGGTTTTATGGTGTATAAAAACATCAGAACACTCAAAAGATCTTTAGACTGTCAGTGGACTTGATTGGCACATACTCAGCAACTGGCTTTATTTAGGAAAAAAAATAGACGATTGACTGTTACGATACAAGTGCCGATAAAAAAAAGTGCATAACTCTGATCTGGGACCTATGGAACTATTACATGAATATATGATCTACATATAATGAAGCGTTTAAACTTTATCCAAGGCAATGTGTAATTGTGAATCAAACTATCGTAAGAGTTAAGTTCACTTTAGGGTCTATGTGAAAAAAATACATCATGGAACATCCCGTACTAGATATTAATTTAACATGGTCCTAGCGAACTATATTGAATTATCAGGGATTCTGAACTTTGACTAAGACTTTGACTAAACACATATTCTTTTGTTCTTATTTGGTAGAGGAGGAACTTCAAGCGCTTAAATGTTTGTGCTCCACTCATTTCTTGCTCTCCAAGCTTTTATTGATCCATATCCTTCTCATATAAGATACTTTTTTGGGTTTGAGGACTTGGTATTAGTGTGTCTGTATCTACACTATTTTGGCGAGCTCTTACGTGTATACGTATGTATATTAAATCCTTATTTCGTATTGTTCGGTCGCCTGCAATTAAGTTTTTGACGGTATTGCACAGGACGGAAGCAGAAAAAGGGATTGTGGTTACGAATCACTCATTGCTGGTATGTGTTCTGTTAGGCACAATTTTTTTTATTGATTTTTTAAAAGTTTAATTAATTAATACTAATTTTAAATCCATATTATTGTGCTTATCTTATCTCTGACATTTCCTGTACCTCAAGGGAAATAAGGTTGCATATCCAAGAATGCTACCTACACAAATTTTTTATTTAAAACTCTTCATAACTATATATGTGGCTTTAAATATATTTAGTTTTCATGCACATTCATTCCTTATTATATTTTTACACACACAGCATGTTTCATCATAAACTTCCAACCATTATCTGTCATTATTATTGTTCTTTTAGACTGCGGTTAATATTTGAACTCTTATACTTTAAGTCTTTAGCTGCTAATCCTGTATCTTTTTTTATATAAATTTTAATCAGTACATAGTTCAAGGAAGATTGTTTTCTATCCTTTTTTTGTGTCTTTCACTATTTCAGGTCACCTTTAATGGATCATTTGATCACATGAATATCGATGCAACCAGGTGAGATTGCTCACTAGTTTGTGCTAATAGCTGTCCTTTACGATGAATTCTAATGCATTGACATTCAGATTCGCAGATAGAAAACCTAAAATGTAGAAGAAGAAAGTAAAAAAAGAAAAAGAGGAGTTTCGGTGACGCAAATTACATGTTATTAGAGTTGGAATAATTGCAAAATTAATTGCATATTAATATTTAATTTTCCTTTGATTAAAGACACATGAAAATTACTAAAGACTAAATAGATGCGTAATCATCTCAATCAAAGTTTTTATACCCTTATTTTGGTTTCTATTCTCAATTATCTTCTAACTTTGTTGACTTTGGCTATAATAACATCAGTACAAATTTTGTGGCTGAGTAAAACCTTTTGAAAAGAAATTGTAGCAGTCTTAATAGCGACAGCCTGTAACGATATTAACAGTAGGAACCAAAAATGAATAAAATTTGACTCTCGAGAAACTATAACTTATAATTTTACCTATAATGCTAAAGCAAGTTTAGAAGGTATAGAGACCAAATGAACCTTAACAATAATTTGGAAGTGTTCCTTGTTTGACTTTCTGATATAGTGTGGACACAGTCTAATCAGTTTATAGAAGGAATGATTATATGATGAAGCTGAACAACTATATAAAAGAAACTCTCAAGTATAAGGTGGGCACATTAAATATAAACTATATATTTAATCTAGAAATATGTCCCTAAATCACTATAATATAAGTTTTTGTTTTTGGAAAACCAATATTGTAAGAAAAATGCTTACATGACAACCTCTTTGGACATTCTAAAATTACTATAGAGACCTTAAATACAATCTCTGCACGAATAATTTAGGAAAAATTTCCCATTTACAGATCACACATTCAGATTTTGTAACATCCCTAAAACTTTAAACTAAATTTTAGGAATCCTAATAATATATAATAATTACGTTGAATGTATATTTTGACTGCCTTTAAACAGCGGATAAAATCCTAACAAGGTACTGCAGTTTAATGGTCACGGGTTAATTTTGTAGTAACCCTAATTATGGTTGCCTACTGTCCTGTACTAATATTTTTTAAGTGAAACTCATGTGTTACTCAATAAAGAGAAAATGAGACATTCTAAATAGAAAGTTGTACTCATATAGTTGTGTGGGACCTTCATGAATTATATCCAATAATGATTGTGTTAAAAATTTATGATGCTATTATTTCTATTTACAATTAATCTAGGCAGATGAAATTGATATTAAAACCAGTCTATAATGTGCTGATTAAGGTTAAAATTTGAATGAAATATTTTTTTAACCAGACAAACATAGTTAATTAAAAAGGGTGATTTCATGATAATTGATACAACTGATGGCCAGTTTCTAATGGATTTAATTTTATAGGATATTCTTTCAGGGGAAGTATATTTTGAATATAAAGTCCAATTTACTTTCGGTGTTATCTGTTTAGTCTATGCTTATGAATTTCATGGTTAAAATTTAATGGCAGTGTCCATAATTTGGAAGTTATTGAGCCATTTCATTCTACCCTACTAGGAACAAGCAACAAAAAAAGAAGTCTGTTTCACATGCTCAAGACAACGAAAACTATTGGAGGGTATGTGATTATTGGCACAAGTTTCTTCATGCAGCATTAATTGTTTGACATTGTATTTGTTTCCTTCAGGACTAGACTACTTCGTGCCAATCTGTTGCAGCCTCTAAAAGACATTGAGACAATCAATGCTCGACTTGACTGCCTTGTCAGTGTCCATCGTATTTCTTAATTTTATCCTTTTGTGCTATGCCATAAGTTCCTCTTATTAGTTAAGATGTAGATGTGTTCCTTCCTTTATTTTCTAGCCTAACAATTCTCTTTATATTTTCCACCATTTTTACAAGTCTGTCCTATAGATTTTTGTCCCCAGATGTTATTCTTCATTAAGCTTCAATGCTCTAGTCTGAAACTTACTAATGTGTTAATAGATGAATTTGAATTTTCTGTTGGATTTTTGTATTGTCCATTACTGTACTCTTAAAATACACTGATTTTAATATTTTTAAAATATATAAAGAACTTTTTTAATATATCAAAATTTGAAGACACAATAAATTGACAACACCAAAAATCCAGCAGAGAATCTGGACTCATTAATAGATACACTCATATTTGTAGTCTGGTTTTAATTTTGATGCTTGAAAACCACCTGATAGAATTTAGCTGAGTTCTTTTGTATTTATTATTTATAACATGCCTTCTAATATTTAATTTTAGGATGAATTGATGAGCAATGAACAACTATTTTTTGGTCTTTGTCAGATTTTGCGTAAATTTCCAAAAGAGACTGGTAATTAAGAGCAGTAGTTGAACAGCTATCAGTTTTTAAGTATTTTAAACATCTTTAGTTGTAACGCAGAACTGTATGGTTTCAGATAGAGTCTTATGTCACTTCTGCTTTAAGCCTAAGAAAGTTACAGCTGAGGTCGTGGCAGTTGAACGGGCTAAAAAGAGTCAAGTGCTAGTATCTAGTGTAATCCTCCTTAAGACTGCCTTGGACGCCCTTCCTTTACTATCTAAGGTACCTCTCTCTCTCATCCACACAAGGCAGGTATTCAGAAGGAATTGAATAAATGAAAGAGGTTACAGATTATCATATCTTAAAAATATCAGGTGCTCAAGGATGTGAAAAGTTCCCTTCTTTCAAATATCTACAAGTCAGTTTGTGAAAATGAGAAATATGATCTTATTAAGAAAAGGTATGCTAAGATTTTCTTCTGTATGAGAGTAAGTGCAACAGTTACGTGTTAGATGATGAATATGTTGTTTGTAATCCATTCTCTACTTGAGTTTGTATAATTCTCAAGTTATAATGATGAAAAAAGTTGATTAGAATATTCAGAGTAAAATATTATGTAACCAAATAATCAACAATTATATATATTTTTACTAATAGAAATTGCTTCGTGCTAATTCATTATACTTACATGCTACTAAATTGGTCAATTCTTATCATAGGATTAAAATATCTATTTACAACCTATTATTTTGAATCAAGATATTTGATAAAATAAGCTTTATACTCTATATGGTCATATACCATCAGCAAAAATATTTGCAAAGTAATATTCTCATTGATTAAAGAAAAACTCATGTTTTATTAATTCTAACTAAGACAAGAGGACCAATCAGGTTATGCATTGAAGAGTTATTTTTGTTACAGGATAGGGGAGGTTATTGATGAAGATGTACTTCATGCACGTGTTCCTTTTGTTGCCTGCACTCAACAATGCTTTGCTGTTAAGGCTGGAATTGATGGCCTCTTGGATATTTCACGAAGATTATTTTGTGAAACCAGTGAAGGTTTTATTATCTGCTTACATGAGTTTTGTTTCCTGTCAACAGTATAATCTTTCTCGTAATGCAGCATATCATATCTGTTTCCTCAAAAAAATTGGTGTTACTTTCACAGCCATCCACAATCTTGCAAACAATTATCGAGAGGATTTTAAGCTTCCCAATTTAAAGCTTACCTTTAAAAACAGACAAGGATTTCACTTTGTAATACCACAGAAGAATATTCAAGGAAAGCTTCCAAGCAAGTTCATTCAGGTTAGGGATTGAATTTTTGTTGCTAAATTTTTAAAGTATCATTTCAAAAGTTCTGTTTTCTATGAACCTACTGTTCTTTTGGCCTTATATTAGGTTGTTAAACATGGCAACAATATTCATTGCTCGACTTTGGAACTAGCATCTGTGAGTAGTTTGATCATTTGGATTTCATGATCATAAGAATTCCATTCGCCTTACGACATTGATGAACTGATAAAATAATGTACATAACTGTAATTGACAAACTGTGCTTGTTGACTATATATTTGTATTACTTATATAGAAGCTTTACTGTGTGTGCTTTAGTTTTGATGAGATCATGGCCAGGCCAACTCTTTTATCCCAAGAAGAAAATGATTACTCTCATCAAGAATGGATTTTCTCGACCCAAGTCACGTGAAAAGTTTTTGTGTATCTCTCCCTTCATAATTATTAAATAGGTGGAGGCCCTATCAAAATTTGTGAATGTCCATGAAGAAAGAGGTATTCACAAGTTTTTCACAACAGAATAAAATGATGAAATCCTTTTAAATGAGAATCCATTTCTGTTCCATCTGCCTCCTACTAGTTTATGGATATTCTTTTATTATATGAGACGACTCATATGCTAAGGACTCTTGTAAGTTGTCCTGTTGATTAGGCATTTGGCTTTTAATTGTGAAAATTATCTTCATGTTTTTTGGCTGGCCCCAAAGTGCTTTTTGATTCCCAAACTGGCAAACATTATTCAAGCTTCTAGCTAAAAGTATGACATAAATGCTGTTGCGTTTGTTTGATATGATAGCACACTATATGATGTTACTTTTGTTCAGAAGCTTGTTTAGGCTCTTGAAAATCTCCATTTTCGTTTATTTTAATCAAAATTTCAGTTAAATGCTAGGAATAAATCTGCAGCCGCAGAATGCTATACAAGAACAGAGGTTTGTCTGGAAGGTAGTACTTGACGCACTGCCATTTGCCAGTACAAATGTTCCAAGGCTTCGCATGTTTGCTCTTTGTTTATTTGTGCATGACTGCATGTATTAAACTACTCGTTTTGACTTTGGCAAGTGACAAGAAAGGAAACCACTGAAATATTCTTCAATTAGTTGGAAAATTCTGGTTATTGCATTGCATTTCAGCAACAAACTTAATGCAATGATTTTGTTATCACAATGTTTTTGTAAGCATTAACTTAAAATAACTTTCATGGCACAACTTAATGCAACCTCACATGATTAAATTGATCTAGTTTAGCATGTAACTGATGTTATTCAATTGGATTGGATTTTATCTTTTCTAGATGTTAACAATTGTAAAATTAATTACAACAAAATGATATCCTGATAAAGATCCAATCTATTTAGTTCCTTGGACTTGCATGATCTCATATTTTCAAGTATTGCATATATATATATATATATATATATATCTATTGTAATAGACAAAAAAAAAAAAATTACAGAACTTATGGATGACATTCGTGAGAATGTCTCTGTGTTGACACTACTTGCTGAAGTCTTGTGCTTGCTGGATATGATTGTCAATTCATTTGCTCATATGATATCAACTAAGCCTGTTGATAGATATACAAGACCAGAGTTTACAGGTAATAAAATTGATCATTTCTATAAATATTTTGTTCATCAATGAAGAAATTTCTTTATTGATATTTTTTTTTATAGAGAATGGGCCATTGGCAATTGATTCTGGTAGACACCCAATCCTGGAGAGCGTACACAATGACTTTGTTGTATGTAATGAGCATATCCAATAGTCATTCTAACTTACCTCCACAGGACCACATTTTTCTCACGTAGATGGATTCTGCACAGTAATTAATCTTTTGCATTTCAGGCCAATAATATATTTCTGTCGGAAGCCTCAAATATGGTGATTGTAATGGGCCCTAATATGTAAGAAATTTCTTTTACATGTCTAAGGTTTACATTTAAATAAAGGAATATTGAGGATAATAAAATTCCTATGTGCTTTGCTAGACTAGAAAATGGCCTATTCCTGAATCATGACCTAATGCCTCTAGCAAGAATAAGGGAACATTAATGGACATACTAGTGATATGCAAATCTAAATCTTACAAGCCAAAAGCAAAAAGGATTCAAAACAATTTTAATGACTCTGTTATGAGCTTGTCACTTCGAAATATGTGATGAACTATATAAGCTGAAACTAGACTTACGTAAAAAAAGCATGCCCGTGTATTTTCGTTCAAACAATGTCATGAGGGGCTGGCATCAATATTAATCATCAGGTCTTTCTCATGTACAATTTGAGGCAATTATTTATGAACTAGAGCAAAAATTATTTCTTTTTGATAGGCGTCTGCTTACACGAAGAATATCAAATTGAGATTTATTTTCTACATTCCTTCCCCTAGGAGTGGAAAGAGTACGTACCTTCAACAAGTGTGTCTCATAGTTATTCTTGCTCAAGTTGGGTGTTATGTTCCTGCTCGTTTCTCAACTCTTAGGGTAGTTGATCGTATGTTTACAAGGATGGGCGCAGTTGATAATCTTGAATCCAACTCTAGCACGGTACAATTTCTAAACACCCGCGTTGTGAGACTATTTGATCCTGATCATGTAGTTCAGAATTATAGATGAAGTTATTTGGATATGCAGTTCATGACAGAGATGAAAGAAACAGCTTTTATCATGCAGAATGTCTCGCGAAGGTAATGCTGCACCTTTGATCTGCTTCACTCTAGATAAACGCAACAGGTTTCTTTTTTGTATAAATATTTTGATGGATGCAGGAGTCTGATTGTTATGGATGAACTTGGGAGGGCTACTTCATCCACTGATGGATTTGCAATGGCGTGGAGTTGCTGCGAGCACCTTTTGTCACTTAAAGCGTAATTTTTCTTCCTTTTTTTATTATCAGTATGCGTTTATAGTGTCTTAGGGTGTAATTGGATCGAAAGTTACGGAAATCTAGTTATTATGTTATAAATGAATATTATTAGAATTAACTTTTGTTTAAATAAGTTTGTTAAATATAATTTAAGTAGTTAGTTTTATTTGCATGAAATAACGCTATCAATTTTTATTAAAATAAAAAATACGTATGAAACTAAAAAGGAGAAAATGTTGGTAGAAATTGTTATTGTCGGACCTAGATGTTAAAAAGAAACTTTATTCACGTTGATTAGAAATTTTTGTTAAGTTCGTGTAATTTTATATAAAAGATAAAACTATTTTTTATACTACCACTTAATTGTGTTACTTGGAGATTATGCTATTATTTAATAGCATTGAATTGGTTAAATTTATTTATATTTAAATTCATCTGAAATTAATACCTTTCTTTTATTGGGACTAAGTTTCCCGATTTAAAAATCCTGTTTTTTTTTTTATAAACTTCAATTATTGTTCGAAATACATTCTTTCGCAGACAATTTTTATTTTCTTTAAGAGGCGCCTGAATTCTGAAACATGTTCTTAGTTGCACGGGTTTCAACTGATAAAAAAAGAAAAAAAGTTGCATGGATTTGGTGTTGAACTGTTAATTGAAGGAAAGCTGAAAGCTGGTAGAGTTTTGATCAACCATCCAGGGAACATATTGTTGCTATTGAACTAATGATCTTTCTTTTCCCTGAGCCATATTTTTTTCATCCTTCCTCAGGTATACCATATTTGCCAGTCATATGGAAAACATATCCGAGTTAGCAACTATCTATCCCAACGTGAAAATTCTTCACTTTCATGTGGACTTAAAAAACAACCACTTGGACTTCAAGGTCGTATTTCTATATATTTTATAAATAATGATAATATTAACAATCCTATTTAAGCATATAGTAAGTCATAGTTTTTTAACTAATCAATTGTTTATTTATTTATATTATAATAAGATTTTGAAGTAGTTGTTAAAGTTTTTCTTGTGTTTGGGACAATTATTTGCGAACTGAAATTCTGCTTTATATAGTTTCAACTTAAGGAAGGAACGACACGTATCCCCCATTATGGCCTTCTGTTAGCAGAAGTGGCAGGATTACCAAGTTCGGTTATTGAGACTGCCAGAGTGATCACATCTAGGATTTCAGAAAAGGTGTTCTGATTTTCTATTAGTTCCTTTGTGAATTTATATTCTTACATGAACGCATGTAAACATTTCGTCAACCACACTGAAATAAGTCATTCCTAGGTAACGCGTACTGGGTGATTAGCTCGCTGAAGTTTGTATTAAACTGTCAAACAATAAAATTCATATGAAGTCGTTAGTGTTGATTTGATGCATTTGGTCCATATCCATTTATATTAATATAGTATTAGTCGTGGACAAGTTGAAATAGAAACTAGTACTGACATATTGTGTGGACTTGGGGGTGTGATTAGGAAGAGAAGAGAATGGAAGTTAACTGTATAGAGCACTATTCAATCCAGAGGGCATACCATGCTGCACAGCGCTTGCTATGCCTGAAATATTGCAACCAAGACGAGGATACCATTCGGCAAGCTTTGCGGAATCTTAAAGAAAGCTGCACCAACCATTGAAGTCCACATAAACCCGGGATTTATTTTTGAATAAATTGTCATCTTCTCTATTCTTACACATAATACTATACATTAGGTGATCTTTTTTTTTTTTGGAAATAGTCTATCGAGTAAAGGATTATATATATAATATTAAAGATCTAACATTCAATTTGCAAGTAATAGATTTAAGTTTTAAGGCGTTTGTATGATTAAAAATATTATAATAATTTAATGTAAAATGCAATTAGTAATTTAATTAAAACGACATTCAATCATGATTTATTAGAGTTGAAATATGCTTTTAATCCTAATATATAGTCTTCTAAAAATATTTGCTAGTTTAAAAACTTTGACGCTTTTAACTACTCTATTAATCCTATTATTTATTATAATTAATTTAATATTAAATATAACATTATTTAAATTGAAGTAATATTTTCATTTTTTATAAATTCTTTTTATCATTATATTTCACTTGAAGAATAATTTTTTTTATACAAAATAAATTTGATATTATAATAAATTTATATATATAGATAGATATATATAATAAAAAATATGAATATTATAAGTAAATCATTGGTTAAAAAATATAAAAGATATATATATATATATATATATATATATATATATATATATATATATTTATTTTAAGTATATAAAAATATTACTAATCATATTTCAAAACTATTAAATTTTTAAATATATTAAATGAATGGTTAAAAAATATTGCGAGCTTAAAATATACAAAATAATTTTGAAAAGGTAAAATGGAAGAAAATCTTCATGAACTATTTGAGTACGATTAATTATTTTCCATACTAATAATTTTTACCAAAAAACCGCTAATTAAAATATTCACCTAACTGTACTTGTAAAAACATTTATTTTATAAGAACCTTTATATTGACTACAGAAGTTAACTCAAACGAATGGTTCAATTAAATTGACAGCTGAAATGAGGCTATAGACAAAAATTTCGTTTTCTTTCATAAAATACTGAATTTGTAGATAAAGGGCTACAGAAAATCGCTGCCCTCACAACTCATAAATTCCAAGGGGTAGAGCTAATATCAAAGAATAAACTATCAATTTAACGATAGGAAAACTCGACATTGATCGAAAAAGATGTATTGAAGCGTTCAAAACTCATTCCAAAGTCAAAACATCAAACAACTGCTATGTCCTCAAAATAGTATTCATAAATTGAAGCAAAAATAAGATAACAGCATAAAATTTAGCGGTAGCGGCGAAGCGACAGGGTGTTGTTCCTCTTCCAGGTTGCCCTGCGGGATGGACGAGCCTTGTGGTACAGATGTCCTCTGCCACGTAAACCCCTGTTGCTTTTCCCAGCAGAGGTGAGCCCACGCAGCTCTCTGTGCTTATGCACTGGATTGCAGAGCCAATTGATTCTGGGATCATTTCTAACAGCAGCATGAGCAACATCCACCAGAATTATCTCGAAGTACTTGTAAGTCGAGTCCTGAAACACACAATAGTCCCATTTTACCAACACCAACAAATGATTCATAATCAATTTTCAATCTCTACAAAAGTGAATACAATAACAAACCTCGTTCACCCAGTAAGAGTTGAGCACCCTAAGTCCACCCAGCTTCCGTCCAGCACGCTCCTCCGCAACAGACCTCTTGCTACGCTGGAATTTTAATTGAGTAACACCCTGGTTTGTTGGCTTACCATAAACAATACCTTTGGGAACTGGTCTCTTTCTGCCACCCCTACGTACACGAACACGGTAGACTACGTAACCCTGCAGTGTCATAACCACAATCATCACTGGACTGAAACAATTACCTTTACAACCCCAGATACACACTAGGTACATTCACAAATACTCAAAAACTAAGCCATATAGTTAATGCATTTACAAGTGGGATTATTTGAATGAAATAAGTAATTGAATCAAAACACTGATTGAAAATAAAAAACAGCTTAAGTAATCAATACAATAAAAATTATAAATAAATTGTTACCTGCTTAGCCTTATAGCCCAAGCGACGAGCCTTGTCAGGGCGGGTTGGCCTTGTCAAACGAACAATGGAAGGCTGCTGCCTGTACTCCCAGCACCTCACCCGCTGCAAGAAGCGCATGACATCAGACTGCTTCTTGCGCCATAGCTCTGAAACATACTTGTAGGCACCTATACCAATCACACCAACAAAAAACAAATACTTTATCAACAACACTTTCACGTAATTTATTCTGAATAACCAAGATAAATATATATATAAATCAAACTATTGACCTTAATGATTACACACTATCACTTCCAAATTTGTAAGTGACAAAATCCCTCAAATTAAGAGGATATCATACATTTGATTCCTAATTTGATTTTAAATTAATACTAGAGAGTCGTTAAACCTAATTTAAAGATAAACCTCAAACCTGTACATTATCTAAATTCTGGTTGGTGTACATGAGATCACAAATAGATTTCCACAACCAAAATCAGACATGCAACAGAAACAACAACTTCCTAAAACAATTAACTCCGGCGCCAAAAGAACAACTCAATTCAAAATCCCTTAGATCCGACTATCAAATTTAAAAAAATATGCAGGATCGAAGTAAATGAGCTTATCAGATCCTACACTCCAACTAAACATGTAGATAATATACTTTGTCAGGACAAATGACACTTCCAGCCATCAAACAACACATGAGACGTCAAGCTACAAGCTAAAAAAAATAAAGAATAATTTATAAAATATCGGCACGATTTTCGGACCAATCAATATTGTGCATTGCAGGACTAAAACCTTAATTGCCACAAATGGCACTAGCAAAAAAAAAAAAAAAAAAAAAAAAAGAAAAAGAATCATTAACACTGGGACACAGTAACAAGTAAACAACAGGTTGGACTGCAAATAGACGACGGTCTTTCTCTTATTTAAGCTTTTGCAGTAAAACCCTAAACCCTCTTCAGGAAGCTCTAGCTAAAAAATGGAGGGAAGGTTAATTAATCGTTGTTATTGAACCAAATAATCATTCGCATTCAGGCATCAGATCTAACCATTACATAATTGACAAACAAAAACAAATCTTAATACGAATGGCAAGATCGATAGAGAACTTACCCATTGCGCAGTCACCACAGTGGAAGGGTTCTACCTCACCCACGCCAACTGAAACCTAGGGTTTCAGAATGAGTTCAAATACTTTATAAAGGCACCACTGCATGCAGGCCTTCAGTCTCATAATTGGGCTTCTATTCATTATATTTTGGGCCATGCCTGCGGTGCTGATTAAACATTAGCCGTTTGTTTCTGCACCCCATACTTCCGAAAATACCAAAAATACCCTTCTCAAATTGTAATTGTTTATATTCTAGTTTTGTATAATTGTATTCTATATTACATAATTTATAATAAAAAAATATATTATGGATTTAGACTATACAATTTAAAATAGGCTTGAACAAATATGAGTGTAGGAGAATTTAATTATTTTTTCATAAGGGTAAAACAATAGTTTTCTTTCCGCATTGAGAGTACAACGGAAACCATGGAGCTGTAGGAAGAACAGTCTTAAATTTCATGAGATTTCGGCTCAAACCTCTGACTTTTGCTTCCTGCACCCTCTTAAACAATTGAGTTGAGAAGAAAAATAACACGTCAGTCTAATTCTGAAAAAATAAGAAAAAACTGTAACTCAAGTAATAATATAATAACCGAAATGAATAATTAAATTTAGATATCGATTTAAACTAATATAATAAGATTATAGACTTTCAAAAACTAAAATAATGATTTACTCTTAAAAGTTATGTACCCGAACAAAAGGCTTAATGTACATGAAATAACATTTGTTTTAAATGGTAAGAAAAATAATTTAAGTAAAGCAATTGTTGTGAGTTTTTATGCTTCTCAATAATTTAAACATTAAAAATTATTATTGTCATAAAAGGTGATAGAAATATCCATATTTATCATAATTCAATTTCAGTAATTAAATGAGCGTTTATAAGTTAAATATATTTCTCATATTCGTGTATAAATGGATGACAACAAGTATCTACACACATCACTAAAAGAAAGTTCATATTTTGAGAAACTTTTCTGATAAAAAAATATTTTTTTTCTATAAATTGTCATAAGTTTTGAAAGTTTCACAAATCTTTTACAAGAAAAGTCTCATATGTAAAATATTATAGTGATAGTACTTATCCTACTAGTAAATGAGACTATCATTGAAGAGATTAAGCTTAGGTTCTTCTGTATGTGTTCCCGAGATTGCTTCGTATTTTGCAAGTTAACTTGGTTGCAGTGTTCTTTGCTACAAATTGGTGTTTAACTTTTCCCTTGCTTATGTTTTTTTCACCCATTTTACCAGAAAATGTCACGATACTGTAAAGTTATTTAAATATGTTTCTTATATATATATAGGCATATGACATACTTTGATATCTTAAAAAATTATTTATAAGTATTTTGATCTTAAACTTCCTTATACATCAATATCTTGATCTTAAGTATGCATACTTATTGCTTCTAATAAATTGTTCCTTCAGTACTCACTTACTCCATTACAATTTTAATATGCTAAATTTTTAATATAAAAAATACCAGTGAATTAAAGAATTAGAGTGTTTATAATCTAAGGAATTATAATGTTTATACATCTATTCTTGAATTTAATTTCCAAACAATATAGAATTTCATGATAATATTCCACATAATTATCATATTTTAAATAGAAATGTTAAATTTTAATAATATTTAATTGATTCAAAAAAATTACCTTGTTTCTGTCTTCTGAAGCAAACGATACCGTCTCTATGAAATAAAAAGAAGTAAAATCATGGAAACCAAAATGAATGAAATAAAAAAAAATTGATAAATAATAAATTAGCCGAAAGTAACAGTTTCAGCATACCAAAGAGTTTCAACAATTTTTCACCAGTACAAAAAAAAAATGACATTTTAGATTGTTTGCTAGCAAATGTTTGAAAAATGCACCGAGAATTGTATCATAGAAGCTCCATATTTATAAGATTTGGATTTGAAATAACAAAAGTGGCAAAGAAGACATCAGAACAATATCTAAAACTTATTAACATGATAAACATAGATACTCTTTTGCCATGATACATTTTTGCAGCAATACAGAGTATAATTTGGATTCTTCATCCAAGGTTCCAACACAAGTTGCCCTTAGAATCCTTTGATTTACTCCATTTGTTTCAAACATAAGTATTAGAGTGAATCAAAATTAAAATGATGAGTATTGTAGCTACAAGCATCTGTGACAGAAGCTTTTGGATGAATTTTTGTTGGTGCAGCATCTTGTATCACGTCACTGCCACAGAAAGCAGCAAAAGAACTATGATGGCCACAGATACCTTCTATTCCTTAACAAAAACAAGGGCTTCTGTAAAGAAAAAAGTGAAAGTTAATTTCATGTTTGCACTGGACAGAAATGTACCAGGACCAAGCAAAATCGATGTTTTTCTTGTTCCCATTCAAGGATACTGTCACCAAGAACAGTGGTTTGAATTTTCAAAAATGAAAGATATTGCATAAAAACAAACCTCAATTAAGAATAAAATCAAATCACCTGTTTTATTTCATCAAAAAAAAAGTTAATATAAGTATTAATTTACTATAAGCTAAAACAGGGGAGCTTTTGTTGTTTGTCTGTTTCACATTTTTTAAAATTGAAAAATTATGAGTTATTATTAAATATTATAATTAACAGATTTGTAAAAGATAAAAATTGTATTTTTAATTTGTCTCCTCCGTTTAATTAATGTGTGAGATACTGAAACATAAATGGAAAAAATAGTTATATTTAAAAAAAAATGTAAAACAAATGACAAAATTATAAATAACCAACTAAATCCTCTCTCAAAAAATATACTTACCACTATAATGTGCAACTATGTTTTGTTTTATTTTGTTTTTCTTTCCAGAAATTTAAAGACAGATATTTACTTATAATGTATTATTTATCAGAATGATAAGATCCTTCTATTTTATGTAATATATTTAAAAAATATTAAAATTTATATGTGTGGTATCAAAAGATGTATATTAGACAAGTACATATTATTCATTAACATTGAGATGATAAATATTGAAATAAGACTTAGAGTGACCATGAATGAGTACTATTTTACAATTTATTATTGGGTTTTAAGAAGGTTTTAATATGTGCATTATCACATAATACGTGATTGCAGAAGAAATGTAAGTCAGGAATAAAGTAAGTCACTCCCTTCATCCTATAAGCCGTTAAAGGAATCAAAGAATTTGTGAAAAAAAAAACACGATAAAGATAAAATGGCATTAAAAATTAACGAGGCACTTGTATAAATCTAGAAGAAAATATAAAAAGAGTATTTGTCACATTTGTGAAAAATATAAGTATTTCAATAAAGATTATCCAAAATGTAAGTTTTTGCTCTAAATAAAAGATAAACTTTGATTATGATGATTCAATTTAACTAATTTTTTTATTATTGAATTGATTTTGGATGTATTATTACCAGATTGGATGTAAAAAAAAAAGTCATCCAAACTATAAAGCCAAATAAAAAATTGATTATTCAAAATTATTAGAAACTTAAATGCTAAATTATTTATTGTTTGAATTATGAGAATTAGCATAAAAAAGTTGTAAGAAAATTAGTTGTAAGTGGATCTTTTAATAATAGTTCTTGGCAAGGGATTGGAGAAAAATAATCACACAATTCAACAATTTAATGCCCAAATAAATAATAGGTTGGAGAAGCTAAATGTATTTGTCAGATTACATTTACTCATAAAACCCAGAAGGTAAACAAAGTAATCCTCCACGCCAAAGACTCTTGATGTACATTGTAACTTTTCCACACATGCTTATTCTGAATTTGCATAGCAAAAATAAAAATTTGGAAAAGAAAAATATTCTTTGATACCTAGTATGTATTATATTATATTATTAAATGTTGAAAAAACTAAAGCAGAAGAATGAGAGAGCGTGGTGGTCAACAGAACCATCAACTTTGAAATCCTCAAATCTAAAGGTTTTGAAAAGAGGGATGAATGAATCAAAAAGTTGATTGAGTTATGTCATATGTTTCTTTTTAGATCTTCCCACTTTTGCTTTAATACCTATGTATCAATATGTAAGACATCATTTCCTGCCACATCTTACTAATTATAAATACATATAAAAAAAACAAAACAAATAAAATATATCTTCAATAATTCTAGGTAAAAGAATTCATGTTCATCCAATCACTATTTTCAGACATCCCTCTTCTTCTCATCACAATATCATTTAATCAGTGAAAAAATAATAATTATAGATGCCATTGAGTATAGACACCTTAACTCAAAATGAACTCAAAAGATATTTTAAGTATGTATTATTTAACTAGTGTACAAGTTAATTTAACGAATATAAGAGTGTTCGGTAAATACATCAAAGTTTTTTATTGTAAAAAAGTTTAGTTTATAAGCTACTTCAACTAGTTTATAAATTATAGTTGATAATTTTTTTTCTATCATTATCTTTTTATATTTTGATACATTTTTCTTATTAGATTTAATTTCTTTTTATTTATTATTATTTATTTCAGTTTTATTGAAACAATTAGTTGTTGTAGTACTCTTATATCGAGTTGTTTTTTTAACTTTTATGTTGTTTACATTAAAAAATTAGCATTACAAATGGAAGTAGAAAAAAATGAGACACAATAAAAACTGTAAAAAATTAAATTCAATGAAATAATAATTTGAATTGAGAAATAAAAAATTGATTTTTGAAATTAAATAAAAAATATATTAACACAAATTATATCAACTCATCTAAATAAGATGGCTTTTTTCAATAAAAAACACATACGATCTTAAAAAAATAAATAGAAGTATTAAAAAGTTTTAAAAAAATAATTATTTGAAAAAAAAATATAATTATAATTGTATAATAATACATTTTTAATGAGCAACACAAATTTCATTGAGATAAACGTTTGCAATCTAATAAATTAACTTATCAACTCAAATTGTAGATTAGAATTTGGTTAACAATTAGTTTATCAGTTACTTTTATTAAATAGATAAAATAGTTTATATCATGTCATATGCTCACTTCTTTTATACTTTTGTTTTTCTTAAATTTACTCTTGTTTCTCCAATGTGAATTTATGGTCATTATAAAATTTTAATATAGATTTAGTCTTTCAACTTTTCAAAATCAGTCAATTTTAACGTAACACTAAAATGTTTTTCAATTGCTTACAAAACGAATATATTAACATATTAATCAATTGATAATTTTATTTTTAATTACTTATTTACGTAGAATAATATTAGCGATGTCTAACCCATTAAAGCATATTAATATTACCGATAAATACATTACTTTTTAATTATATATATATATAT
>Ga0209489_105478_pt1 | contig 21937 bp, 16 predicted proteins | sample SiratrowhiteBW_FD_187527 | JGI IMG/M metagenome (GOLD analysis project Ga0209489, IMG submission 187527) | Root nodule microbial communities of legume samples collected from California, USA - Siratro white BW (SPAdes) (version 2) | ecosystem: Host-associated > Plants > Roots > Nodule | place...
TTTTTATATAATGACCATGCACGTGTTTCTCACATAACAATAAGATATAGAAATCATTCTGAGCAAACTGAAGTGAAATTTATGAGAGAGAAAAAGTGTGCTTACACCTTGTCATCATTTGGCAATCATTTTTCATCAAGAAAACTGAGTAAGTGTTCTACTCTAATCTTAATACATTTTGTAATCGGTTGAGTAGAATCACTGTTGTATTCATTGTATTCTTGATCATTACTTGTCCTGAGATTGTGGTGTTACAAGTTACATAGTGTTGTAATTGTAACTGGCTCAGTGCAGACTGTAGGGTTTAGTAGTGTGTGTACTGCGGGGAGCAGTGGTTGCCTGTTGGTACAAGTGTTTTGTATTGTGTGAACTGATCTTGGTGATCTTAATTAGTGAAACTCTTTGCTAGTTGGCAAAGGACTAGACGTAGCCCTTAAGGAAAGGTGAAGCAGTATAAATCTTTGTATTCTTGATCTTCCTTTCTCTCTTCTTGAACACTTATCTTTCTTGTTATCGCAAATTTAATTAATTATTTTTCGCGCTTAATTGATTATTCTTTATGCTATTATTACTGTGTCTTTCTGCTATTATTACCGTGGCTTTCTGAAACTGTTATATCTTTCATACAATTGACTGGAACTCATTTTTGATTGTATTGATGTGTTGATGCTTTTATGATATTACAGTTTGATCGATAAAATTTCTGAAAATATATTTTCTTGATTCAAATTGTTGTTTCTTGATCTTGATATTTTATCTAAACTGTTGTAATGAGTGATTGATTTGTTGTCCACTGTGTTTACTGTTTATCTACTGGATTGAATTCTCTTTATCAACACCTTTCCGTAATAAACTGATTGCTTTCGCTTCTGTTTTTGGTATTGTATGATCAACTGGATATTTGAATCTGTTCTGAAACATATTGATCTTTGCTGGGTTATTCTGAAATTCATTGATCAGTAAATTCATACAGAATCATCTTTTGAATATTTAACACTTTCCAGCATTCTGCGAAAAGTTTTAGAAAGTTTTAATAGTTCAATTCACCCTCCTCTTGAACTTAGCCTAAACCTATTTTCTACACAAGCCTCCCATGTTCGAGTAGTCTTTAGACTACAAAGAGTTTCAATAAGTGATGTTTTCAGCCATGTCCCTTGGTAGCCGTGTACTACACTAGCCTTCCAAGCTCTTGTAGTCTAGAGACTACAAAGAGTTTCAATAAGTGGATGTTGTCGGCCATGCCCCTTGGTGGCCGTGTAGTACACTAGCCTTCCAAGCTCGAGTAGTCTTTAGACTACAAAGAGTTTCAATAAGTGATGTTGTCGACCATGCCCTTTGGTGGCTATGTAGTACACTAGCCTTCCAAGCTCTTATAGTTTAGAGACTACAAAAAGTTTCAATAAGTGGATGTTGTCGACCATGCCCCTTGGAGGCCGTGTACTACACTAGCCTTCCAATCTCGAGTAGTCTGGAGACTACAAAGAGTTTCAATAAGTGATGTTGTCGGCCTCACTCTTTGGTGGCCGTATAGTACACTAGCCTTCCAAGCTCGAGTAGTCTTTAGACTACAAAGAGTTTCAATAAGTGATGTTGTCGGCCATGCCCCTTGGTGGCCGTGTAATATACTAGCCTTTCAAGCTCTTGTAGTCTGGATACTGCAAAGAGTTTCAATAAGTGGATGTTGTCGACCATGCCCCTTGGTGGCCGTGTAGTACACTAGCTTTCCAAGCTCGAGTAGTCTAGGGACTACAAAGAGTTTCAATAAGTGATGTTGTTGGCCCCACTCTTTGGTGGCCGTATAGTACACTGGCCTTCCAAGCTCGAGTAGTCTTTAGACGACAAAGAGTTTCAATAAGTGATGTTGTCGGTAATGTCCCTTGGTGATCGTGTAGTATACTAGCCTTTGAAGCTCTTGCAGTATAGAGACTACAAAGAGTTTCAATAAGTGGATGTTGTCGGCCATGCTTTTTGCTGGCCGCAAAGTACACCAACTGATGTCTTCCACCATCGTTTTTGCCTACTCGTGCTGACTATGGGAAATTCGCGCCATTTTTAGGCTGGTACAGTGTTTTTCCCTACTTGAGGGTTAGGTTAAGTGGGGTGTTTGGGCCTTGGGCCTTCTCTTGATTGGACTGAAGTGTTTCAGCCCTTGAGATTTGTAGGATTGAGTGGTTGGGAAGCGAGGGGTCACTGATCACCTTCCCAATATTTTCTATAAGTGAAGGTTTTAGTAATCATTTTGGCATTTCTGATTGCTTTCTTCCTCCAAGGTCCGATATATTTTTCTCTTCTGGGAGCTTGAGTGTGTTGTGGTCTCTTCGGCCCTAAGATAATCATGTCCTCTTCGTCCTCGTCTTCTACTTCCTGGTCTTCTTCTACTTCTCGATCTTTTTCTACTTCTAAGTCTTCTTTGAGCATGCCTAGGGAGTTAGTTGGCTCTCACAAAGACTCTCCGCCTTCTGGTGTTTTAGTAGTGAGGGTTGATGACGCCAACGTGGCCAAGGAGTTCTCGGGTGATACTTCATTGGGTGATCCCCCTCTTAGGGCTGGGTATGACTAGGTGAGTGATCAAGTTTTGAAACAGTCCTCTAAGTATCGTTGGTCTACGTCATTAGAGTATTTCATCGCAGAACATTTCATTGCGAGTGTCCCTCTGGTTGTTCCTGAAGTCGAGAGGGGATTTGTGTTGATGGAGAAGTGTTTAGTCAGTGATCGTGTTTGTTATGGCTGAAGAGGGTGAATCTGATTACTTCTTCATGTACTCGGCCTTTTTCACTGATGTTCATGTTCGTCTCCATCTTGATGAGTTCATCATCTTGAATGTTGCTCCCACCCAACTCCATCCTAATTCTTGGGGTTATCTCTAATGTTTTTGGCTTCTCTGCAAAATGTTTGGTCTCACTCCTTCTCCCCAGTCGTTCCTTCATTACTATAGTGCCTGACCTAGTATCCCAATTTGGTAGGTGTCACTTGTCAGCCAGTATGGTGCTGCTTTGTTTGCTCCTTATACTGTTTCCTACAAGCATTTCAAGACCGAGTTCTTCTGTGTTGCTATAGAAACGACATATCGCAAATATTGTTATTACGATGATGTTCCTAAGTTTCCCTTTCGTTGGACAACCAATCATGTACATTACTTATACTGGCCTAGGTCATCAATGACTATGAGGATCAGATAATTTTTAGTCTTTTTGATAGGCTTTCGAGGAGGTTACCTACTCGAAAAATTCTCAAGCTTTACCTTTGTTGTCAACGCTGGGTTGATTTGAGTGGTATGTGTGTTCTTGCATTTTAGTGTAGTTCTCAACTAGTATTAACTTAAATAAACTTTGTTTATGTTGTTCACATGCATCATGGCTCAAAAAAGTGCATCCAACATGCTGACCCAATTGCGCTTGGAGAAGGCGCAACGTACACGGAGGCCGCCAAGGGTGCCTCTTCGAGTGCTACCAAGACTTCAGTCTCCCACCTTGCTCAACAGGTCCCTCCTGTTGATCTTGTTCCTCCCTTTGTCGAGAAGAAACAAAAGAAGAGGAAGAACAAGTCTAAGGGGAAGCGGCATGATGCTCCTGAGCGTACTCCCAAGGCCAAGACTCTTGCTGAGGATGTCAGCAACAGTGGGGGAAAAGCATTAGTTTCCCACGACCTTGAGTTTCATAAGGGTGTGAACGTTTTCCTTACTCAGACTGAGAACGAGGTCTTACTGTCATCCTTTAAGGGGGGGGACTTCATGACTGACTTGTTGGAGCTCCAGGTGCGGGCAATGGTTGCTGTTCGCCTCTTGGCTCATGAGAGTTCCCAGGAGTCGTTCAAGGAGCTTGAGGACTGGAGACTGAGGTTGGCCGACGCCCGGGGTGCGTTGAAAAAGGCCATCGAAGCCAAATTTGCCCTGACGGACCAAGTTAACAAGCTGACAGCCGAGCTCTCGGCCTCAAAGTTTGATATGTCCAAGCTGGAAGCACGGTGTGGTGAGTTGGAAAGGAAAGAGGTGGAGTTGATGGCCAATATGTCTTGTCAGCATGAGGAGCTTCATGGTGTTATCCAAGAGCGTGACGGAAGGACAAGACTATTGCCAAGCTTGAACAAGAAGTGGTTGCCCTTAAGGACTGTCTCCTAAAAGTTATTGAAGAAGGATTTAAGCAAGCTGTTAGGAAAGTTGTTCTGCTGTATGGGGTGCCTGCTGATGGTAATAAGTTTGATGTTGAGAAGGAGGCAAGGCAATCGACAAGGCCGATGAGGAGCGAGGCCGAATAGTTTGTTGATGTACTTATTTTCCTTGTATTGTGGGGGTCATGCCCTTTTTTTTGTTGTATCTTGATCTCCACCATAAACTTTTTGTAAATCTTTGATCAATGCAATTGTTACTTCGTCTAAGTATTGAATGTATTCTTTTCATTTCTTATGCTTCGCTTTAGTTTTGGTCGTCACCTGCTTTGATCTTTCAATGTAGCATTTATTAACAACCAAAAAATAACTGATAATCGGTATCATGGCCGAGATACTTCTCGGCCATAATACCAATTGCTTTTAAGTTTGCCAGTGATGGTTGAGGCGCTTCTTGGCCATGATACCAATTACTTTTGAGTGGGTTTGAAGTGAGGGCGGAGGTATTTCTCAACCGACATCGCGACCACTTTTGACTGGGTGTTTGAGTCGGGGCCGAGGTGTTCTCGGCCTTGTTACCAATCACTCTTGATTGTGCTTTCGAGTTGAGGACGGGATGTTCTTAGCCTTGTTACCAATTGCTCTTGATTGGATTTTCGAGTTGAGGACGAGGTGTTCTCGGCCTTGTTACTAATCGGTTTTGATCGGGTTTTCAAGTTGAGGCCGAGGTAGTTCTCGGCCTTGTTACCAATCGCTTTTGATTGGGTTTTCGAGTTAAGGCTGAGGTGTTCTCAATTTTGTTATTAATCGCTTTTGATTGGGTTTCCGAGTTGGGACCGAGGTGTTCTCGGCCTTGTTACCAATTACTTTTGATTGGGTTTTCAAGTTGAGGTCGAGGTAGTTCTTGGCCTTGTTACCAATCACTTTTGATTGGGTTTTCGAGTTGGGACCGAGGTAGTCTCGGCCTTGTTACCAATCGCTTTTGATTGGGTTTTCAAGTTGAGGATGAGGTGTTCTCGGCCTTGTTACCATTCTCTTTTGATTGGGTTTTTGAGTTGAGGACGAGTTGTTTTCGGCCTTCTTACCAATTATTTTTGATTGGATTTTCAAGTTGAGGTCGAGGAATTTCTCGGCTTTTTTACCAATCGCTTTTGATTGGGTTTTCGAGTTGAGGGCGAGGTGTTCTCGACCTTGTTACCAATCGCTTTTGATTGGGTTTTTGAGTTGAGGACGAGGTGTTCTTGGCCTTATTACCAATAATTATTTATTGGGTTTTCAAGCTGAGGCTGAGGTAGTTCTCGGCCTTCTTACCAATCGCTTTTGATTGGGTTTTCGAGTTGGGACCGAGGTGTTCTCGGCCTTGTTACCGATTGCTTTTGATTGGATTTTCGAGTACGGCTGATTTATGCCTTATTAGGTATGTCTATAGTTTGCAAAACAACTGGATGATTTCATTGAAGTAGAGCCTCATTAAAACCTTCTCAGCCAAAACCCTCCTTAGGAAAAAAAGACTAAGTTAGGAAAGAGTACTCTCGAAATACATCAGATTCAAAAAACATAAACTAACTAAAATAGAACTTGAGATGTGATGCATTCCAAGTCCTTGGTATTGGCTTCCCAGATAAGTACTCAAGGTGGTATGCTCCATTGCCTACTACTTGTCGGACTCTGAATGGTCTTTCCCAATTGGCAGAGAACTTGCCTTCTCCTTGTCTTGCTTCACTTCTCATCCTCCATATTAAGTCTCCAGCATGAAAACTTCTCGGTTTAACATTGGAGTTATATTTCCTCTCAGTCCTTCTTTTGCTTGCTTCTTCCCTCACTCGCGTCTTGTCTCTTAGTTCATAGACTAGGTCCAGGCTAGCCATAAGACTCTCACTGTTAAGCTTTAGATAGAACATTTCCCTACACAGGCTGGCTCTCCAAGTTCTACTGGTAACATAGCATCTGAGCCATAAGTGAGGCTGAAGGAAGTCTCCTTGGTTGAAGATTGTGGAGTGCATTTGTATGCCCATAGCGCTTTTAGTAACTCCTCGGTCCATCTTCCTTTGGCAGTTTCCAGTCTTTTCTTAAGTTAATTCAGGATGACTTTGTTGGCTCGTAGGTGATTCCGAATTCCGACAGTTCGACTGACCATCCTATCATTCTCCCTGCAAGATCAGGTTTTGTTAGCACCTTTCTGATGGGGTCGTCGGTTTTAACCACTACTGGGTGGTTCTGGAAGTAAGCCCTCATTTTTCTTGCTATGTGAACTAGTGCTAGTGCCACCTTCTCAATTGTCTGGTATCTTCTTTCAGCGTCTTGTAGTGTTCGGCTCACGAAGTACACGGGTTTCTGCTACTAGTCGATCTCTTGGACGAGTACCGAGCTGATGGCCTCTTCAGAGATTGACAAGTACATTATGATAGTTTGGTCGTGTATTGGCTTTTGTATCACTAGTGGTGTTGCCATGAATTGCTTGAGCTGTACAAAGAGTTCTTCACACTCTTCGCTCCATTCAAACTTGCTTATTTTCTTGAGTAACTGGATGATAGGTCCAGTCTTCTCAGCCAGTCTTGGAATGAACCTAGCCATGGAGGTCAACTTTCCTACCAGCCTCTGAATTTCCTTGATGTTCTTCGGACTCCTCATCTCTACTATAGCTTGACATTTATCTGGATTCGCCTTAATCCTCCTATGCGTAAGCATGAATCCTAGGAACTTTCCGCCCTCCACGCCGAACACACATTTTTCAGGATTCAACCTCATGTTATACCTTCGTAGTGCTACAAGGACTTCAACTAAGTCGTCTCGATGTTGTTCACATGAATCAGACTTGACGACGATGTCGTCCACACACCTCAACATACACCTCTTCCGTCATGAAGATAGTTTTCTTTGTTCCTGGGGTGCATTTTGATTGGGTTGTAACCAGAGTAGTCATCCAGGAAGCTTAATATCTTGTGTCCTGCAGCTCCACCTACTAGCCTGTCGATACTTGGCAATGGGTAGGCATCTTTCGGGCATGCCTTGTTGAGATCCGTATAGTCAGTGCACATTCTCCACTTGTCGTTGGCCTTCTTTACCATCACAATATTAGCAAGCCAAGTAGTGTACTTGGCTTCTTTGACGAAGTTTGCAACCATCAACTTAGCTACTTCTTTCTTCGTTGCTTCTCTCTTTTCCTCTCATTGTTTTCTTTTCTTTTGGGCTACAGGTTTTGCGTCCTTGTATATTGACAGTCGATGGGACATGACCGCAGGGTTGACTCCCGGCATGTCTCTTGCTGTCCACGCAAACATGTCGACGTTTTGGACGAGAACTTGTGAGATCATTTCAGCCTCCTTTTTTCCTAAGGAGATCCCCAGTTTTGTTCCATGCTCTTTATCTTTAAGTTTTATCTGGATCACGTCTTCTCCGGGCTCTACTCGTGCATAATCCATCCTTGGGTCCAGGTCGGTTATGTTTACACTTTACATCTCTTATTTCCCTTTTGCCCTTTTTCTGCACTTTTCGACCTCAGGTTTCATGGGTACCATCCTTAGACTGGCTACGTAACATTCTCTTGTCGTCTTTTGGTCGACATGGACCGTGATGATATCTCCCTTAGAGGAAGGGAACTTCATGGCCAAATGGGGAGTGGATACAATGGCTCCAAGCTGGTCCAGCAAAGGTCGGCCCAAAAGGATGTTATAGGATGTGTTAGCATCAATCAAAAGGTAACGAACCTTGATGACTCGGTTTTGATGTCTGGGCTCTCCAAATTTGGTGTAGAGGTCTATGAAGCCTCTGGTATCTACTCGCTCTCCATAGATCCCAATAATCTGATCATCATATGGCTGGATCTCGGTGTTTGGGATCTTCAGCTTCTTGAATGTCTTCCAATAGAAGATGTCGACCGAATTGCCTTGATCTACAAGAGTTTTCATCACTGCGAAATTATCAAAGGTTACAGTTATGACCATTGGGTCATCCTGTTTAGGATCGATGGCTTTGAAGTCGCGATCTGTAAAGGTTATGGGTGACATCCTTCTTGTCATTCTAGTGTAGACATGGTGCACAACTTGCACACTCCTCAAATGCTTCTTTCTTGCTAATGCCGAGGACCCCCCTCCAGCAAAACCTCCGGCTATGGTGTTGATGACCCCTCGAACTGGGGTCCCCCTACGGCCACACTACCTTGGGAACCTAGAGCGGTTGGTTCTCTACCTTCGCTCTTCATTCTGTGAACTTCTTCTTGGACTTCTCCTGGGATTCCTTCTCGGGCTCGTTCCCCTTTGGCCTCTTTGTGGTGAACGTGGAGTTCTTCCCTGTACAAACCTTCTTAGGTGCCGACCTGTATTAACTCTTCAATTTTGTCCTTTAAGGCCCGACACTCATCGATGCTATGGCCGTAGTTCTGATGATACCGACAATGCTTGCTGGTATTTGCATTTCGCGGAGTAGGCAGTTTTTATAGAGATGGGATGAGGTCGACACTCAATGCTTCCTTCAGGATTCGTCCTCTGTTGACATTGAGAGGAGTGTCATGAGTGAACTTGGGAGATCTTGACTCCCTTTGTTTGAACTGCTGAATGTGAATCCTCTCTTTTCCTTTGCTCATGTTCTCTTCGGCCTTGGTTCCGGAATTCGTGAAGTTCTTCCAATTGTATAAACTTAGCGACCCTGGACCTTAACTCATCAAGGTCGAGGGCTGGTTTCTTGCACAAGCTGTCCGCAAATGGTCCTGGGTGGAGTGTCATTATCAAATGGAGCAAAGCAACGTTTGGATCTAGATTTTTGATTTGAAGAGCTAGCTTTCTGAACCTCTCCATGAAGGTTCTCAAGGACTCTCCTCTTTCCTGCTTCACATTGATCAATGCTATAGAATCGACGTGATGTGGTTGGCTGATAGCAAATTGAGCGCTGAACTTACTGACTAATGTATCAAAGGTAGAAATGGAGTAAGGGGTAAGCTAGTAAACCAACTCAGGGCTGCCCCTTTTAGAAAAGTGGGGAAAACGGCAAAAAATTGGGTCGTGGTTAGTGTAGAGACTTACTTGGGTGGAGAAGATATTAATGTGCTTGTCCAGATCTGTTGTACCATCGTAAGGTTTCATATTCAATCTCTTCCAATGGAAAGGGAGTTCGACATCCATGATTTTATTCATGAAAGAATGCCTATGACTTCCCCTTGCGTACTGAACGACCTCAATTTCATGCGTTGCAGAACGGAGTTTCGATTCTTTCGGATCAGTTTGGTTGACCACGGTTTAGCGAGTACCCTCTCCCTCTGAGAGAGTGGGCTAGTAATTGTAGAGCACTTCTTTCATCTCTTCATTTTCATGCCTCAGGGCATGGATCTCTTCTTCATTTTTGTCCCTTAAATCATTCATCTCCTCTTCATTCTTCCGTTATATGGCCACCATCTCCTCCTACAAAGCAGTTAGCATGGCCAAGGATCGTTTGCCATGTTAATGTGCTCTTGTCTTTGGTCTTGAAGCTTGCTCTGTGTTGACACCATTGGAGTTTTGTCTACGTACCTCTTAGGCCCACGTTGTTTCTTCTCGACCAAGGGAGGAACAAGATCAACAGGAGGGACCTGTTGAGCAGAGTGGGAGACCAAAGTCTTGGCAGCACTAGAAGAGGCACCCTTGGCGGCCTCTTATGTATGTTGCGCCTTCTCCAAGCACAATTTGATCAGCATGTTGGATGCACCTTCTTGAGCCATGATACCTGCAAACAAGATTAACAAAGTTTATTTAAGTTAATACTGGCCGAGAACTACACGAAAATGCAAGAACACACATACCACTCAAATCAACCCAACGTTGAGAGTAAAGGTAAAGCTTGAGAATTTTCCGAGTAGGTAACCTCCTTGGAAGCCTATCAAAAAGACTAAAAATTATCTGATCCTCATCGGTCATTGATGACCTAGGCTAGTATATGTAATGCACAAGATTGGTTGTCCAATGAAAGGGAAACTTAGAAACATCATCATAATAAAAATATTTGCGACCTATCGGCTCTATAGTAATGCGGAAAAACCCGGTCTTGAAACAATAGGAAACATTATAAGGAGCAAACAAAGCAGCCCCAGACTAGTTGACAAGTGACACCCAACGAATTGGGATACTAGGCTGGGTACTATAGTAATGAAGGAACGATTGGGGAGAAGGAGTGAGACCAAACATTTCGCAGACAAGCCGAAAACATTGGAGATAACCCCAAGAATTAGGATGCAGTTGGGTGGGAGCAACATTCAAGATGTACAACACCCCTATGGTGAACTCATCAAGGGGGAGATGAACATGTACATCGGTAAAAAAGGCCGAGTACATGAAGAAGTAATCAGATTCACCCTCTTCTTGGCCATAGCAAACACGATCACTGACTGAACACTTCTCTATCGACACGAATCCCCTCTCGACTTCAGGAACAACCATAGGGACACTAGAGACGAAATACTCTAATGATGTAGACCAACGATACTTAGAGGACTGTTTCAAAACTTGATCACTCACCTAGTCATTCCCAACCCTAAGAGGGGGATCACCCAACAAAGTATCACCAGAGGACTCCTTGGCCACGTTGGCGTCATCAACCCTCACTACTAAAACACCAGAAGGCGGAGAGTCTTTGTGAGAGCTAACTAACTCCCTAGGCATGCTAAAAGAAGACTTAGAAGTAGGAGAAGACCGAGAAGTAGAAGAAGACCAGGAAGTAGAAGACAAGGATGAAGAGGACATGATTACCTTAAGGCCGAAGAGACCACAACAAACTCAAGCTCCTAGAAGAGGAAAAGATATCGGACCTCAGAGGAATAAAGCAATGAGAAATGCCAAAATGATTCCTAAAACCTTCACTTATAGAAAATATTGGGAAGGTGATCAGTGATCCCTCGCCTTCCAACCACTCGATCTTACAAATCTCAAGGGCTGAAACACATCAGTCCCATCAAGAGAAGGCCCAAGGCCCAAAAACCCAACTTAACCTAACCCTCGAGTAAGGAAAAACACTGTACCAGCCTGAAAATAGCACGAATTTCCCACAGTCAGCACGAGCAACAAAAAATGATGGTCGACGACATCAATTAGTGTACTATGCGACCAATAGAAAGCATGGCCGACAACATCCACTTATTGAAACTCTTTGTAGTCTCTAGACTACAAGACCTTGGAAGGCTAATATACTACACGGCCACCAAGGGGCATGGCCAACAACATCACTTATTGAAACTCTTTGTAGTCTAAAGACTACTCGAGCTTGGAAGGCCAATGTACTATACGACTACTAAAGAGTGGGACTAATAACATCACTTATTGAAACTCTTTGTAGTCTCTAGACTTCTTGAGCTTAGAAGGCTAGTGTACTACATGGCCACTAAGGGGCATGACGGGCAACATCAATTTATTGAAACTCTTTGTAGTCTGTAGACTACAAGAGCTTGGAAAGCTAGTGTAGTACACGAACACCAAGGGGCATGGCCAACAACATCAATTATTGAAACTCTTTGTAGTCTAAAGACTACTCGAGCTTGAAAGGCTAGTGTACTACACGGCCACCAAGGGGCATGGCCGACAACATCCACTTATTGAAACTCTTTTGTAGTCTCTAGACTACAAAAGCTTGGAAGGCTAGTGTACTACACAACCACCAAGGGGCATGGTCGACAACACCACTTATTGAAACTCTTTGTAGTCTAAAGACTACTCAAGCATGGAAGGCTTGTGTACTATACAACCACCAAGGAGCACCCAGGCCGACAAGTACCCAAGTTGACAAGTACCCGAACCCATAAGAACCTAGGCCGACAAGTACCCAGGCCGACTTGTACCCAACCAGCGTCAACAAACCAACATCACCGCTTCTCTTACATTGGGAATGAGCATCTGACATCTAACAAAGAAACAAATCCCAATAAATGGCGCTCCCATCGTCTGACAAAGAAGAGACTGCACGTCCTTCCTCTGATACATAGTGCAAAACAACAATCATACCCTATGCAAAAGAGACTGCACATCTTCCCTCGGACACATAATGCAGAACAACAATCATACCCTATACAGAAGAGACTGCACGTCTTCCCTTTGACACATAGTGCAGAACAAGAATCATACCTTATGTAGAAGAGACTGCACGTCTTTCCTCTAACACATAGTGTAGAACAACAATTACACCTTATGCAGAAGAGACTACACGTCTTCCCTCTGACACATAGTGCAGAACAACTCTCATATCTTTGATAGAAGAGGCTATACGTCTTCCTCATAGCACAAGGCAAAGGGAGAGTCACCATGTATGACAGTATAAATAATGAACAGTGAGTAAAGCTAAGGGACTTTTGGAAATTTTCCTCAATTCATACTATAAACTTCTGATAACCAAACACTAACGGGAGCATCTGAGTACCTTTGACAAGTATCTTTCCATCGCCCCAGCTACCAGAGAATAGAGATTCGTAGAGAAATCAGTACAAGTGACACCTTGAAGTCTTGTTCTCAGCCTCAAGGCTCCACAGTAACATTTATTGTTCTCGACCTCTAGGCTCAGTAAGAACAAAAATAAATGTTGCACAGATGCATGCTAAAGATACTCTTAGTTAACTAGTAGTTAACTTTAAATTATTTTAAAAAACTTATATAATATATATATATATATATATATATATTATATTATATTGTAAATATAGTTTAAATCCCAATGATTAAAAATAGGTATATTTTAAGATTTTAACTTTATAAATGAATGATTAGAGTATATATATATATATATATATATATATATATATATATATATATATATATATATATATATATTATTTCAATTACAATAATAAATTAAATATTTCAAATTTTAAGATATTAGACCAATTTTATATAAAATCAGAAAAGATATGTGTATAATTTAATATAGTTTGAAAATAATTTGAATGGAGTAAGAAAATGGTTTTTTTTCTAAATACAATAATAAGTTTACAAACTAAGATGAGATTTTATTGATTAAAATAGTTCTATAATTATATTTTTTTAATTAGTGTACAACTTTTGTTATTAAAGTTTATATTTTTTATGATAAATATTCTATAATTATACCGAAAACGATTTCTTCGGTGGTATACATTTTTATTCATAAAACTTAAACTCAAAGTAAAGGTTATGGTTAATAGAAAGTGTTTGTGTTTATTCTACAATTTTGTTTGCGGTAAAATAAAAACTGAAAATTTGTTAATTGAATGATAATGTAAGAAGTTTTACGCTAATGATCATTAAAATTTGTAATTATATAATATTTTAAAGAGCATTATTATATATTTTTTTCTGATAAAAAAAGAGTATTATTGCAAAATTAACAAATTTACTATATATATGAAAGATTGTAATTATCTGATAAAATTTACACTGGCAATGCGTACAATGGCTTCTTTGAAAGTACTTTTATTGAAAACGAATTAATATATTTAATGCGTTAAAAGCTTTTAATTAAAAAATTAATTTAATAATAATGCCTCGAGATTTTTCTGAGAAATTGGGGAAGATTTAGAGTCATTCTCCTCAAACTAGTTAAACTTGTATTCATTGTGACAAGGAGTTACAATAAAGTAGTATTTGCATCAACCCAAGATCTTAGTTATCACATTTGGCTTGAAAATAAAATTTTGAAAAGGAAAATAAAAACTGATATCCAGTATCTACAGTAGACTTAAGAGTCGTAGTATCACGGAAGGTAAGTCTTGATGCTTAGCTCATAAACTAAAGTTGGTGATTACGTCCACACTTGGACCATGTGTAGACTCCTTCCCTCACTAAAAAATCAAATCATGTTAAAATTCACATGTTTTACGTTTCCACTACGCTACAGAAACTTCGCTTTGGCATCTGTCTGCAAGCAAAATTAATTGCATCAAACACGCAATGTTATGTTATCCTATAGTGATCGTACTAAGATGAAATTCACCTAACTTTCACAATTTCAATTTTTACCAGTACATGAGCATGAGACAGAGCCTTTAAAGATCCCTATACGTGTCAAATTTTGGTTTAGATAACGCTGCACCCAAGAACAATATTTTTGTTTTTTAAAAATACTGAAGATAAATAAAAGTATTAAAAAACAACAAATAAATTGAAAATAAAATCCTTAGTTAAGAATTAGTAATAAAAACACGGTAGCTGAAAATAAAAAGTAATTAATATGGCATTTAATGCATTAGTACTACATTAAATTTTATTAATCCTTTTTAATGTCATTTTCAGTGGGAATCATGATCATGTGATCATAAAACCTAAACAATTTCATTATTTGAATCTTAGATTCGTTCTTGTTTATAGTGTTGAAAGAAATGCAGGACAGAGGTGAGAAAGGGGAGGGATAAAAAAATACTCCGAGAAACGTTCATTTTCATATTTGTACGTACCCATGAAAACATTTATTACGTGTGTGAAAGCACGTACTTTTGTTCATCATTCTTTATTGAGTTTGTACAAACATTTATGGTGTGTTTTTGAAAAATATATTATTTAATTTTTAAATAAAATAAAAAATAAAGTCGCACATTTGCATGAACTGAAATGGTTGAGATCAAGTTTGAGTTTGAATTCGGTGATCTCGAATTTTCGAACTATCCTAATTTTGTTTTTACTTAAAGTGTATGATGTATAAAATTATCATATAAAATTTATTAAAAAATATTAATTTGAAGTTAAACTAAATTTATAAAAAGAGAAAACAAAACAAAATAAATTATTAAACTAATTTATAAGTGTAATATAAAAAGCATATTAGCAAAATTAACGAAAACTAATATAAGAATTGTCAATTATATTCAAACACAAAAAATAAAGAAAATAGAAATAGAAATTGAAATATACAAATTTTTCCATCATTTTGTTCCTACATTTTTTTAAAACATGTTAAATTATTATTTGCATATAAAATTTTTAGAATAAAATAGTAAAATAATTTATATTTTAAATGTGATAAAGAAAAAAAAATATGATAAAGAGAATTGTTATGGATTTGGACTAGTCCCATGATTTTGTATTTTTTTATTAATAATATATTTCATGTGATGATATATGATGATTGATCTTTGAAGAGTCAGTCTAAATGAGATGTCAAAGTACATAGTGATACTTAATATGAATTTTATAAAAAAAAATGTGATAAAAAGAAATAATAAAGAAAAAATCATTAATAAAATCAAGTATTTCATTTTACATTATTTTTAAACTTAAATATAAAACTCATAATTATCATTTATAACTTCATTTTTAAACTAATATTTGCATTTATTGCTATAATTGAAATTGCTACAAGTCAAGGCTGTTATCATTCGGGATGGTTTAGCTTAATTAATTGAGCAATACGCGTTTATTCCATTTCTATGAATTAGAAAAATTTGGATGTCTATCAGATTTCATTCTCTTTTTAAAGAAAAATGAAATGAAAGATAAATCGGATTTTGAAATTGTATTTTAGGGTTTTAAGGAAATTTTTCTAAAATATTGTTTTTTTAGTTGAGTATAAGTGTATGAGGTAAATTCGAAAGAGAATTTAATACATGCTTAAGTTTTAATATAATTGGGTTTAATATGAGTGAGTGAATATTTGTTTTTTGATTTATGTATGTGAATTAGTTGTAGATTCAATTGGAGGATGACAATTGGGTGGAAGAGGGGAGTGATAATAATATTTCTATATGGTGTGTTCAGTAAACTATGTGTTCTTTATTTTTAGATAGAAACATGTGTAGATCTAAAAGACCATTAAATTTAATATATACTTAACCTTTAATATAAATAGATAAAGATTTAGTTTCGTGTTTTAATATGAGTGTGTAAGATAAATTAAAAAGTGATACTTAAGTTTAATATATTTTTTATTTAATTAATAAAGTATTTAAAATATGTAATATATATAAGTTAGTTTTAAATTTTATTAGAGAATGCTTGTGCTTAAGTAGCAAATTCATAATAAAATAGTGAATTACAATAACATAATAATATATTTCTAAAAGGAATAATTATGATAATTGTATTTATTCTTGTCCAAAGATATATGAAAATACATATAATAATATAAAATCTAATCAAATAGAGTACAATTCATTCAATTTGGATATAATTCAATTAAAATGAATGTAATCTAATCAAGTCAGATATAAGACTTGGATATTTATATAGTGATAATTGATTAAATGATAAATATTCAATAATCAATTATATATCTTATTTATTTTAAATATTTGTTGAATACTTCAGCCTAGACCTAAAAAGACTTATAAATAGAAATCACTTACCAAGATTGTTCACTAAATTCTTATACTCACTTATATACTTATAGTTTCTTATGCTCTCAGTGACTTGAGTGTTGAAGAATCTTTTACAGGTTGATCTCCACTCATTGTCTTTAACAACCTCGACAATGATATCTCAAAGTCACAACTAGGCTTGTTAGGCAAACAACCTTTCTTCACGTTGGGAGATCTAAGTTATTTTTCGTATGAACATTTGGCACTCACCGTGCAACCCGAGTAAACCATTCTCGAACCACAAGTCTTATGGTACTTATAAGAAACAAAATTATTGTATCATCATCAACAATCCTTGAGATCTATCCATAAAACAACGAAGCCTTGATAGCACAGATAAAGGTTCTTCAAAAGAACGAAGAGAAGCTCCAGAATGCAATAACTTGTATGTAAAATAAGTTTGACAAAGACTTGGATTTTTTAGGGAGTAGCATCAACCAAATTGAGTCAACTGTTGAACCATTAGATGGTCAAACAATATCAGACAGTCTAAGTAGTGTATTAGACGATCAAAATGTCCCTTTAGATGATCAAATCATTTAGTATGGTTTTGGTGACAACAAATACTCCTAGTGTGATATGGATTATTGGGGTTGGGTAGGATCTATATAAACTCAAATGGAGACTAAGAACAAGACCTCCATGGAAGAAGAATGTAATAGGCACACATGGAAGCATTCATGGAGGTAGAAGATGATTAACATTTGACTTTGCAAGAAAATGCATAAGGAAACAAGAACAAGTAAAATAATAAAAGTAAAAATGGATTAAGGAAGAGGAATAGGATAAACACATCACCTTATGGGAGGATTTTTAAAGATAAGTGCAAAGCAAGCCACCACTTGAGAAAACTTTTGAAGACAAGACACAAAATAGGAGAAGAGAAACTCTCACCCAACTCTATCAAAGAAACCTTTCAAGGTAAGTCTAATTCTTTCACCCATTGGGTTAATGTAAAATCTTGAAATGGAAGACACCTAAGAATCAAAAAATTCCAATAAAGAAATTTCACACAAGTGTTGGAAACAATTTGGCAATCTCTAAGGAAGTCTTTATGAAAATTGATTCTAGAAAATTAGAGTCAAGTACACATGAACAACCATTACTCAAACACTTGGTATGTTAAATTTTGTATAATTTTATCTTTTGATTCTTTTGCACTTTTCTTTGCTTTTTGAAGACCAATATGGTTCAGTTATTCACTGCAGGAAACCAGTTTAAAACATATTTTTTTTGAAAAATCAATTTCACAAGACAACCACAAATGAGAGAATCACACAATTGTTTATGGATTTTCAATCTTCTAAAACATGTTTCCTCTTAAGTAAACTCTTAAAACAAGATTAAATACTTTTAAAACTCTAGAAAATTTCAAGAAGAAAACAAGAACTCAAACAAAAGAGAACACAAGAAGACAAAATCAATCAAGGATCAACATCATACCCATTTCCTAGAGAGAGAAAAAAATTCAGCAAAATTCCAATGAAGAAGATATATATAATGGCTTGATTATTGGATGAAACTTGAAATAAAACACAAGAACATGATGTATACAAATCCAAAACAGTTCGACAAGGACAAAACTCAAAGAAAATGATGAATTACCTTGCACCAAGGATGTGTTTCAACCCCATTTTTCAAGAACACCTCCATTGATGGTGATGAACATCTCCATGGGTTTGGTTGATCCTTTGGTTCTTGATACCACTTGATGTGGATTCTTGTGGTTGGTTAGGATCTAGATCAACTTAAATGGTGATGAAGAGCAAGACCTCAATGGAAGAAGAATGTAATAGGCGCACATGGAAGCATTCATGGAGGCCGAAAATGATTAACATTCAATTTTGTAAGAAAATGTATAAGGAAACAAGAACAAGTAAAAGGATAAAAGTAAAAATGGATTAAGGAAGAGAAATGAGAATATGCCACCTTGAAGGAGAATCTCCAAGGATAAGTGCAAAGCAAGCCATCACTTGAGAAAGTTTCTCAAGATAAGACTCAAAACAAGAGAAGATGAACTCTCACTCAACTCTTTCAAAGAAACTTTTCAAGGTAACTCTAATTCTCATTCATATCATAAACTCTATATGATTTGTAGAAAAGAAGGTGGATTCCTTTTACAATGTTCATTGGACGTCCAAAGAGTCACAAAATTAGCAAAAGATTAACAAGAATTAAGTAAGATTAAGCTAAACTAATCCTACAAAATTATGGAGTTACCCTTGGGTCATTATGATGATACATGAATGTGCACTTGGTAGTTACCTAGATGCATGGATGTAACAATAATTTTTGATGACTTGACAATCCTTGTAATTGGACATGATTGGTGCAGCACTTGGAGAGCTCCAAATGTCAAGGAGCTTCTCTCAAGTTCCCTTCAATTCCTTCCAGTTTCTTCTATCTTCAAGAGCTTTATTTGCTTAATTCTTTTGATTTATTCTTCCAAAGTTCTAAGGCTTTTCTCTCTTTTATTTCTTCATGCTCATTCTTTATTTGTCACGCTTCCTTTATTTATTCTTCATGTCTTCTCTTCTCTTTCTTTAAGAAGTTTTTATTCCTTTTGAAGCCTCATCCTGACATGTATCATACCTTATTCACATGTTGACCCAGGTTTAGTATGGGTCAGAACCTCCTGCGACATATTTATACTCATACATGTCAGGATGAGGCTTTAAATGGAAGATGAAATTTTTGAAGAAAGAGAATAGAAGATATGAAGAATAAATGAAAGAAGCATGACAAATAAAGATAGAGCATGGAGAAAGAGACAAACTCATTCATTCCCTAAGATAGTGGAAGAGGAATAGACAAGCCCATTCCTTCCCTAGGTCCAAATTAAATATAAAAAACTAAAAGGAAAAATTACATTTTTTTTATATTCTTTTTTTCAGATCACATCATCATCCCCAAGCCGAAGGTGCAAAATAATATCTGGAAACATCTATGGTAATGGAGGAAAGGCTTGGGTTGTAGAATCATTTCACTCAAGCTTCATGGAGTGACTCTTGGATGAATTCTCAGATGAACATGATTTTCAAAAGTTTGTTTGCAGATAACTCAAAAATGAAAATAGTTAAAGAAAAATACAAGAAATAAAGATAATACTAGAAATTAGAACAACACCTTGCGCCACCCAAATCAATGAGATAAGCAAAATGATGATTCGCCACTTGTGACCTAGCCCACAAGATAAGAATCAATGCTAGGAATTGGGAAGAACCTTGTGCCACTCAAATCCATGAGATAAGCAAGATGGTGATTTGCCACTAGTGACTTAGCTCACAAGATAAGAAACCCCAAGAGAGAAACTCTCCAACTCCCTTTGACGAACCCTGATATGCCATTAAGAGATAAGCTACCAAGTGTCACTCTAGAATAAGCAAAGGAGAAACATCTCTTGAGATATTACACACTCAAGATTTTTCAAAAATTCCTTTCATTCCGAATCTATCAAAATAAGTACATTAGATGTCCTTATATAGACTCATGTGAAAGATGAAGAGACAAACTCATTCCTTCCTTAGGAAGGTGGAAGAGGAAGAGACAAACTCATTCATTCCTTAAGATAGTGGAAGAGGAATAGACAAGCCCATTTCTTCCCTAGGTCTAAATTAAATACAAAAAAGTGAAAGGAAAAATTATATTTTTTTTATATTCTTTTTTTCATATCACATCAGTTCTTATCTTGAGAACCTTTCTTAACTAGTGTCTCTTCAAGCACTTATCCTTGGAGGTTCTTCCCCCATAGGTGGTGTGTTCTTCACCCCATTCTATTCCTTAATCGATTTTAGTTTCCTTTTTACTTCTTTTGTTGTTTCTTCCCTTTATTTTACCATTGTCGAATGCTTATGTCTTATTTCATCTTCATTGTTGTGCCAACTTAGTTTTTTTCATTAGTGGGTTTTGTTCTTCATCTCCTAACAAGTTGATCTAGATCTTAAACACCCCCCAAAATCCATATCATATGGATACAAAATAAACACAAAAATAATGGTACAAATTATGAATAAAAGCAACATACAAAGAACTAAAAACATACAACATAATATAGAATTATTTCCAATAACAATCATTAACTTTTAGCAAGATCTATTACAAAATAAAATTAGCATTTGAATAAAATTTATCAAATTTGCCTAATTCTAAAGAAAACTACAAACTTTAATTATTATCATCAAATCTCTCTTGTTCATTGTCTTCTTGGAAATCATTTTCTTCAAGTTTCCTTTCTCCACCATCTACAAAATTATTATCTTCAAGTTCTTCTTCACTTTCTTCCTCAAAATCATTATCTTTTAAGCCATCCCCTTCAATGTCTTCTTGTGAATCATAATTTTCAAACTCCCCTTCTTCATTGTCATCTTCTACATCTATAGGTAATTTACATACGAAATTTTACGTATGTAAAAAGAAAATATTTTTTTTAATTATGATTATTATTATTATATTTCTATTATTATAATATATTATTTACTATTTATTAGAATTATTATACTTTTATTATTACTAATAACACTTACATTATTATTAATTCCAAACTGCTGAGAGAAGAATTCGAGCCCAGGTCCTTCAGCATACATACACAAGTCATTACCACTACACCAACATTAACTTTGCGATCATATACTCATTATTATTATTCTTATTATAATTATTTATTTTTACCACTTTCTGATTGCGTAATTATAACAATAAAGATAAATTAGTTGGTAATTATTAGGGTTGTTATACTGTTTTGGTGTAACTAGGTCAATTAGGTTTCAGTTAAAAGTTTGTTATCATTTTGAAACAATTTTCAGAATTTTAAAATATTTGAGTGTGTTTTGTATTTTGTCAATAACTTTTGCCACAAAACTCAAATTTACTTTATTCTTGTTTTGTTTTGCAGATAACTTAAAGATGTACATATGTTATTCAAGGGCTAAGATCAAATTCGAACTGGAAAGTGGTTAAAGTTGGACTTAAAATCGTACACAAAGGCTGGATAACAAGGTGGAATCTGGATATTTTGAGCAGATTTTTCTTTATGGAGGGTTATTTAGTCATTTCATGTTTTAAGTTAATTTTTTCATAAATAAAGCTCTTTTGGTAGAACTGAGAGATATCACATCACAGTAGACTGTAGATAATTAAATACAACTTTTCTTTTTCTCCTTTCTTTCTCTTCTATGCGTTTTACATTCATCTTTCTGTCTTGTTGTGTCAATCGCAATTATGAGTGGCTAATTGTTCTGTTCAATCCGATCTCCAAGTGCTTTCCTGTATCTTGATCCTGAGATTCATATTTTGTAATTCTTTTGTCATTCATGTATGGCATTTTATGACCATGTGAGCTTATTTGGGCCTGCATGAATAGATTCATCTATATACCATTCTCTTTTCTTTCTTGTGTGACATTATCACTCATGGATGTTGTTTTCTAGAACTTGCTTTCATTCTTTTTGACATTGTATGTTCACTTGTTTACATGATTATGATTAAGGCATTCTTTCTTTTTAACCTACTTGACCATATAGCCATCCTATCCACTATTTCTCATTGTCAACCCCTTTTGAGCCT
>Ga0209489_105479_pt1 | contig 21937 bp, 7 predicted proteins | sample SiratrowhiteBW_FD_187527 | JGI IMG/M metagenome (GOLD analysis project Ga0209489, IMG submission 187527) | Root nodule microbial communities of legume samples collected from California, USA - Siratro white BW (SPAdes) (version 2) | ecosystem: Host-associated > Plants > Roots > Nodule | place: USA...
ATATATATATATATATATATATATATATATATATATACATATATATATATATATATATAATATTATGCAATAACTCAAAACTCCACTAAATCTTAATAAATTAGTTCTAACATTCTAAAAAAATTTAAAGTGTACCATTACAACCACTTATAGCACAGTTTTCATATATGCATAAAATTAGACATCCAATCCTATTCAATTCAACTTTAAACAAAAATCAATCTCTTACTTGAAAATTTCTTATAATTAAAAAATAATATCTAAAAAAATTTGGAAAATACTAATATTATAGATAGTTGAAACAATATAATCAATTAATTTTAAATTTCAATTAAAAAACTAATCCAGTTAAAGAATATAACTATTTTCACCTAACTTAACAAATAATGAACTCATAATAAAAAATAAAAAATAAAAGTTGAGAGATTTTTATAGCAAAATATATACTTAATCCAGATGGAATTAGTCCTTGATATACTAATTACGCTAGTAAGGATTTAATTTTAAGAATGATGAGAAATGAAATGAGAAATTGAGAAGAAGGATAAAGGAGAAAAGAGCTAAACGGCATAGAAAGAAAGAAGAAACTAAGGGAAAAGAAAAAGGAGAAAAGAAGAAAAAAAAAGGTTGATAAAAATTGTTTTCATAAGTTGATAAAAGAAACACATGTTTTATGAAGTTCAATGCGTTGGAAAAATTAAGGAGAGAAACACCGGAGAGATCTCAAACAATGAAAATTGAGCCAGATCATATAAGGAAATGACACCACGCTCAACCTAAAACCTTAAGATGGGTTTGTGGGTCTTCTTTCTTATATGTTGCTCAACTTTCTCATTTCTACTAAATGTGAAACTTAGACTCACACTTGAATACTTAACAATCTCTCCCTCAAGTGAGAGCCCCTCTTCCGCATTGGTATACTCCTCTCGAGCGGAAGCATTTTCAAATATGAATACTACATTCACAAACGACCTTCACTTATAATCCCGTTTACATACTTAGAAGGGACACACTTTCCTAAAACCTCCGTCATGAAGACTTTCGATACAGGGACCAAACTGTACTCGCACGCGAGTCGGTCACAAAGATGAACCATCAGCTCTGATACCACTTGTTGGGAAAATCCGAGAAAGAATACACCGAGGAGATCTCACGAGAATGAGACAAGAGCCAACACACAAGGATGACACCACTTTCAACCCAAAACCACATTGAGTTTGTGGATCTTCTTTTTTATATATTGCTCAACTTTCTTATTTCTACTAAATATAAAACTTAGTCTCATACTTAAATACCTAATACCTAACACAAAGAAGATGTCATTTTTTAATGTAAACATCTCTTATTTCCACATTAGAGAAATAACATATTTTTTTAGAGTAAACATCTATAAATTATTCTTAGAGAACATATATACGTAAGTTGTGAATCATATCATTATTTTTTAATAACTTTAAATAAAATAAGTTTTTCACTGTTTCTTTTTTAAATTAAATTAGTCACAGTCATGTTATGATTAGTCTGTCATGTAAGCTAATTTTACTAATTGTAAATGGATTTTTTCAAAAAGGATATAATAATCGGGGCCGTGGAAATCTTCGTAATAAAATTGTTGTATGATATTGAGAAGTTAGAAATTGCAAGTTTTCTTTTCTTTTCTTTTTGGCAATTGCATCAACAGTGCAGAAGAGTACAAGTGGCAGAACTTCAATATTTCTTTGACCAATTCGTGTAGGTGGGCAAGTGGGAAAATATATTCGTGTCAGTTATTATACAGCAATAATATATCTATGAATGTGCTAGTACTAGATATAGATATAGAATCGAAAATCCCTATTTGGATTTCTTGTGTTTTTTGAAGCAGAAGATTTATAATTAAAAACATGTCTAAGAAAACTAAGATAATAAAATATTTTTTAAAAGTCAAACAGAAAAAAAGGAAATTTTAAAATGAAGAAATATATTATAATTTTTAATCCTCCGAATTCACCTTTTATATAATTTCTTCAATGGGATATATAATATTAATTTATAAGGAAAACCCTAATCTTTAAAACTTTAGCATATCGGTGTATTAATTTCTTTTGGTATTTCATGAGCAAACAATACATCTCTCTCCACCTCTCTCTCACTAGTAGAAAAAAAATATTTAATCGCGGTTGTATAAGGCTTATAAGCGCGGTTGTACAACCACGATTGATTTAACCGCGATAAAAAGTACTGAAGATACAAACGCGGTTGTACAACCGCGATGGAAAATATAACATACCACTGCGATTTTTAGAAGCTGCGTCAAAAAATGGCACATACAAACGCGGTTGTTTATTAACAACCGCCTTTGTAAATATAAATAATATGTTATTCCAACATTTTCATCATTCCATTGTAGTCTAGTTGGTTAGGATACTTGGCTCTCACCTGAGAGACATGGGTTTAAGTCTTGGCAACGGAATTTTTTTATTTCACCATTATGCAGACTCCTCCTCCAACCCACCAGACTCTAGCAAATACTATGCAGACTCCTCCTGAATCGGGATGCATAAAATATGTTACATTTATTTATATGCATTTAAAAGCATGCAAAGCAAGTTACATAGAGATATGCATGAAACAATCCTTGAAAAGAGATGGTTTTTTATAATACCTGGTTGTCACAGTCTACTAGTTGTTGTTCACTGAGATTGAGGAACTTTCCGGTGGCAAGAAAGTTGGCTCCTTCTATAGATCCTGTGGTAGTGGGCGTCGCGGCGGTAGAAGAAGAAAATGTCAAAGAGAGAGACGTGGTGGAGGGGGTTTGAGGAGTGGTGGTGGCGGCTACGAAAGAACCTCCACGTGGTAGGTGGCCGAAGAAGCAAAACCGCGGAGAGAGAGAGAGACGAGAGAGAGGTTGGTCGAATGGCGAGGAAGGGGGAGAGGCATTGCGAGAAAGAGGAAGAGGAAGACAATGCACTGAAACACAGGGCAACAAACCAACAACAACAGCAGCAAAGGGAGGAAGAAGAAGCAGCAGCAAAAGAAAGCGAAGAAACATAGGGCATGTGAGGGGGAAAGAGTTTTTGTGCCCTAAAAGAAGAGATTCAAACGCGGTTGTTAGTGGCAACTTCGTTTGTATGTAGGATACAAACGCGGTTGCCACTAACAACCACGTTTGTATCTTCCTGCAAAATAATTTAAAAATTGTTTTGAAGATACAAACGCGGTTGTTTCAAGAACCGCGTTTGTATCTCACTGCAATTTTCAATAATAAATTATTTATGGCTTATTATCATGGTTCTTACGTCAACCGCGCTGGTATAGCCTTACTTAATTTCAAAAATGTCACCGCGTTATTTTTAATTGCGGTTTATTTTTAACCGCGATGATATCCCGTCTTTAAATGTCTTTTTTCTACTAGTGTCTCTCTCTAAGAGGAAATTGACAAAAATTTAAAATGATTAAAACAGCTCCACGTTAAAAAATGAAATTAAAAAATTATTTTAGTTGTGTTACCATTATTTGACAATGATACTTATTGCCAGGGGGAGTGTTGTAATTAAATGAGTTTTTGAAACAACCGCGAAGCTCTCTAACTAGAATCATTTGATAGTGCTCTTAAATAGTTTAAACTCTAACTAGATAACACACCCATAATGACTAAGTAAAAGAGAGTTCGAATTTTGGATTCACAAAAAAAAAAAAAAAAAAATATTCCGATTTCCTGTAATATAACCTTTTGATACAAACTGAAACTTTTAATGAAATTACTTTATTTGCTGAAAAACAAAAAGGATTTACGCATGTGTAACTCTGAAATGGGATAGTATATATTTTCTTGGTAATCTAAGTGTTGCTAAGGATTATTAAGAGGCATAGCATTTGTTATTAAGCTGTTAATACTAAAATGCTATAAAAAGACTGAATATGCTAAAAGAAATACTGATTATTAAAATGTATATAATACATTGCAATTCTTTGACAAGAAGATTTCAAATTTAGCTAATAAAAAACAAGAAAACTGGATAAAATGTTGATAAGAAGTGCAACCAAGTGGTAATAGTAAGTGACATTGGTATTGGTTAAACATTCCCCAAACCATACATAAATATTAGTTCAAAATGTTGAATAGAACTAAATAGAACTTATCATCATCCTGGAACACGAATCTGAAATAAAATATGAAAAAAAAAAAAACTTAGAATTTCGGTTAAGGGTTTGGTTCAACTCTGCCCACGATACCACCTTGCAAGACAAGGAAAATAGCACTATATAAAGACTATAATGGTCACATCTTTAGTCTATGTGTAATCTTAACAAAACATGAAACCTAGCTAGGAACCTTTTCCATTTGTTTCTGCCCTTTTCATCTTATTATGTTTGTCGCAACTTTGTTTAGCACCACATGCGCCATGTTTTTAACTAAAATGGTAGCTCAATTTTCGTGGGAAAAATGACTCATTTTGTGTCATTTATGGATATCCTTCTCTAGCACTAACACTGGTACATCTTCATTCTTTACATAATGACAAGAAAATAGTCAATACAGAAATCCGTCAATATAGCGACATTTGGTCAAAATAAATTTGTGGTCCAACAAGGATAAGAAAAGAAAAGATTCGATACATGTGACCTTCAATAGTTTCATCAACATCAGAATAATTTGATTCAAAGGGGAAAAAAAAGAACCTTATATGTTCATCTAGGTTGAATATGAGGAGCACTAACACGAAGGTTGATTAGCACCTTTTTCCATTTGCCTTTGCACCTGTCACGCCTTACTATATATGTTTGTCGCAAACTTTACTTAGCATCCATATTCAATGTTATTGTAACGAAAATGGTGCTTTTTCTTTCATGGAAAAACTGATTCGTTTTCTGCCATCATTTTATAAATGCCCTTCACCACTAACCGTGGTACATATTCATCCATATTCATTGAATATTATTGACCATAGTCAACATATTTGAATCTGTTCATATAGTGAATGTGGTTGAAAAAAATTTGTGGTACAACGATGATAATATAAATAAAAAAAATCCATATGCAATTCTTGTTAATAGTTTCATCAACCTTTAAATCATTAGAAAATGGAAAATGCATTATATTTATGGAATATAGAGGGAGGAAACGGTAATGGAATACGTGGATAGATGATAAAATAAATAGCTTATTCGTTCAGATGGTAAACAAAGAAATGAAAATAGAAGACAACGAATGTAAAAGTAGTATGATCAGAATATTATCGCACGCTGTCGGGTATAAACCCGACCGAATTCTTTTCGTGGTATGTGGAAAAGATGTATAGAAACCATCATTAGAAGAGATAAATCTTTCCTTAATAATCGAGCAAAATATAGTGTTGGAATGACATCAAGAAATCTCATTCAATAGCATTTTTATAAGTTAGAAATAACTATGCAGCACAACAAGTGAAAATGTGAAGTTTTGTATTGAATAATATAATGTTTTAAGGTAGAAGTTGAATGTGATGTAAATTTATTAGCATATTTTATGAGTAAAATAAATATATTTCTATACTAAAATATTTGAAATGGTTTAACTTATTTACATAATATTTTCTTAAGAAGTGAACATTAAGTTGAATTTAATCTTATAAAACTGATTTGTAATGTGAGGTTTGTATTTATTTATATACTATTGAAAGACCTTAGCTCTAGTCGATGTAGGATCTTCAATACAGATCTTCCGCGTCGAGACTGTTCAACTCGTGTGTGTGACTATATATTTAAAGGTGATCCGATAGCGGGTAGCTCGATAGGTCCGACAACCTTGTTAGGATAGGCTCTAAAATGATTCTGATACCATATTATGAAATGGAGAGATGAACAAAAGATATGATAATGAAAAGATTATCTCTGTTTTTCTATTGAGAATAAAAGTAAAGAGATGAATATCTACAAGCAGTGTACCCATTCTAGATCTAGATAAAGAGAGAGAAAACAAATAAAAAATATGCATTATGATTCTGTCACAGTAACAAAATAACATAATTGATAACAATTTGATTATGTCATAAAGACAAAATAAAAATAACATAATAAATATTAGTTTCCTTCTAGAAGTCTCGTATCCATATATTCTAAAATCCTCGTAAGTTGGAAAGCAAATATTTATGAGACTCATCTTGGAACAAATATTCTTAAAAGATTGAGAGCACTTAAGGCTTTGGTATAAATGTCAACCAGTTGCTTTGTTTTGGAAATGGGAAGCATATAGATTGGATGACACCCTTCTTCAATTTTTCTCTAACAATGTGACAATCTATTTCTATGTGTTTCGTACACTCGTAAAGACTGGATTTGTTGCAATGTATCTTGTTAAGTCATTGTCACAGTATAAAACATATGACTTGTCAAAAGGAACTTTGAAATCTTGAAGAAGATAATTAGCCACTGAATTTCACATGTAATAGTGGTTGTTGTCTTGTATTCAACTTCACAAGAATTCTTTGATATTGTTCCTTGTTTCTTTGATTTCTAGGATATAAGGGAATTACCAAGATACGCACTAAAATCAGTCACTAATTGCCTTGAATCACTACGGGTGCCCTAATCACTATCGCAAAAGGCTTTTAGATGGGCAGAAGTGTTGGAAGAGAAAAATAAGTCAAGACTTAAAGCTCGTTTAATATATCTAAGAATTGTAATTGTTGTATTATAATGAGCAATTGTAAGTTTATAAAGAAACTGAGAAAGTTGTTGAACATAAAAGGTTATGTCAAGTCGGGTATTCGTAAGATACATAAGTTTTCAATCAACCTTTGTAGGCTTGAACATCTATGAAAGATCCACTCACTTTCAGTAAAAACAATTTAACAAGATTATCAATGAGAGTGACTGCAGGTTTGCAGACTAAAAGACCTACATACATTAACAATTCCAGTGCATATTTCCTTTAATTCATCACTATACCTTTCTTACTTCTTGCTATTTTAAAACCAAGAAAATATATTAAATTCCCAAGATCTTTGACCTTGAATGTCTTATTTAAAGCTTGCTTGACTCAATCAATCTCTTCTTTATCATTCCTTGCTAAGATTATATCATCTACATATACCAATAATGTTATAAAAGATCCTTCAGAAGAATTAATGAACAAGAAATAATCATTCATTGACTGAGTATATCCCGCAAAAATAAAAAAAAGGATGATAATTTAGCAAATCACTCTCTACTAGCTTGCTTAAGGCTATAACCTTTTAATTTACAACCTTGTCTTGGTTGAATAGAAGTCAATTCAGGAGAAGCAACCATGTATACAACGTCTTTGAACTCTCCACGTAAGAAGACATTATTTATGTACTAATTGTTTCAATTTCCAATTATATATAGAAGCTAGAGAAATAAGCAACCTTATAGTCATCTTTGCTATTGGAGAGAAATTTTGAAGGTAGTCAATACCTTTTATTTATGAGTATCCCTTTGTCACTAACCTTGCTTTTTGTCTTTCAACAGTTTCATCAACCTTACCATTTATTTTGATTACTCATTTGCAACCTATACAATTTTGTCTTTAGGCATAAGAACAGTCTCTCATGTTTGATTTGACTCAAAAGCAGATATTTCACACTGAATATATAGTCTTTCTCCAGCAATCATGTTTCACAACTTTAGAATAAGTGTTTGGCTCAACATGTGAAGAAAAAGACATAACAAAAGATGTATAAGAATGTGATAATTTATTATAAGATAAAATATAATTCAAAGGATATTTAACTCTTGAAGATGTATTGAAAACATTGAGATTAGAATGGTGATCCTTTAGATACTCAGGTGATCTTTTTATTCTGGTACTCATTCGAATTATTTGTGTTGTTTTATGATTTTCATTGAGGTTTTGGTCTTTATGGGAACAAAGTTCTTCTGGAACCAGAATGTCCGATTCATGGCCATTATCAGCATTATCACAGGGTGCAAAAATGACCTGTAATGACTGACTCAAAATAGGTTGGTCTTCCATAAAAGGACTTTGACCATGAATGTTAGGATTGTCAATTTCATTGCTAGTATCATCAATCCTTTGATATGGAAATACATGTTCATAAAAGTCAACATTCCTATACACAAAAAAATCTCTTAATTGAATATTCAACAAAATATATCCTTTTATCCCCTTTTAAAATCAATAAAAACATATTTTGATGCCCTTGGATCAAATTTACTTCTATTTGTTGAGAAAGTGCTAGTATAGCATAAAGATCCAAACACCTTTAGCTGATTTGAATTTGGTGCAGTTTTGTAAAGCATTTCATGATAAGAAAATTAATTTTAAATAACTGTGGGAAGTATGTTTATAATATGTGTAACATGTATCACAGAATATGACCAATAAATTTTGGGTAAATGAGATTATATTATGAAAGTTTTTGCTACATTTAATAGATGACCATGTTTTGTTTCAACTATACTATTTTGTTGTAGAGTATTTATACATGACGTTTGATGTATTATTTTTTTATTGATAAAAAAATTAGTTATGAAACATTCAGTTTCATTACCACTTCGTATTGTTTTTATTGTTGTCGCAAATTGTGTTTAAATAAAAACAACAAAATTTTCCAATGTCTTAAAAAGTTAAAATTTTTGTTTTAAAGGAAGAATCCATGTGTACCTTGAATAATCATCAACTATGGTCAAGAAATATTTATGACCATGAATTGATAATATTGAGTATTGTCTCCACAAATCAACATGAATCAAATCAAAACATTTTTTAGATTTTAAGAACAGAGAGGAGTCTTTTTTGCTTTGAAAATTGACAAACATCACAAACAAAAGATTTGTTATATTTAACAAAAGGAAATTTATTCTTGATAAGATCAATGCATTTATTTGAAACATGCTCTAACCGAAAAGGTAAAAGGGTTTCAAGATCACTAGCAGTAAAATTGACAGTATTGGTGATATGCAAAGATTTGATAAGTTTGATTTGAAGCTTTTGATTTGAAGCTTTTGATAAGAAGGGATCTTGAGTATATAAAGTCTACCTTGCATCTCAACTGAACCAATTATTTTCAAGGAGTTCTTGTCCTGAATGTAACAACCATTAGAGTCAAATGTAATCACACAAGATAAAGTATCAATCAATTTTGCTATTGAAAGAAGATTGAAAATGAAGTTAGGAATATACAAAACATTATCTATGACATGATTTTGATTAAGAAAAACATTTTCACAATAATTGGCAATGACTTGATTTTCACTTGGTAATTTGACACTTATAGGATTAATTTGATGATGGCATGAAGTGAAATGAGTCAAGGATGAACAAATGTGGCTAGTAGCACCACTATCAAGAATTCAAGAACTAAAAGAAGAAAGAAATTTGTTATCAATGTGTGTTGTCATGTTGGAAGGAATAACAGAAATTTGATTAGAAGCATTGTCACTGGATTTAGATTGTTGTAAAAGTACTAACAATATTTGATATTGTTCAGGAGTAAAACCAATTTGTTGAGAATATACTTCTAACTTTGAACCTTCATGATTCTGCTCATTATTATTAGAATTTGCTTTCTGATTTTTAAACTTGAACTGATATGGAAAACCATGCTTTTTATAGCATGTATCAATCATATGCCTTATCTTTTCACAATGATTGCAAACTTTAAAAGTATTTCATCTTTCATAGCTTCTTCTGCTACTGTCAATCATTGCCTTGGACTGATCAAAAAAAATTTGTCTCTCTTATTGTATATCGATAGAACAAATCATATTAAGGATGATGTGAATCGTCTGTTGGGATTCAAGAACGGACCGGTCTAAGGTAGGAAACTGAATTTTTGGAAAATAGGGTTTTAAGTAAAATGGGTGATAGGGATAAGTAGCACTACTTTCATGGAAGAAAATAAGCCACAAAGAGGCAACAAAGGAGTGAAAAACCCTTGATAAGTCTAAGAGTTGGTTCAACAAAGAACTCAGGAGATTCACTCTCACCAATTTGCAAAATGTATCATCTGTCCTTCTCAATTCTCGAAAATGTTTAAATATTGATTTAGGTTATGAGTTTGCCTCAATTGAAATTAAATAAAATAAAATTGTTATTAGTCGTTCTCTTAGTTCTCCAAACCCATTAGATATGTAATCAGCCTAGTCTCCTACACATGGTTGTCCTTTAATAGACGGGCCTTCAGTAGATGGGTCACCTTGTACTACAAAGCTTCTTGGATATTCCTAAGTTTTCCTTTAGTTATGGGCCTGCATAAGTCTTGAATTGGATCTTGGATTCATTTGTCGCTTCATGGGCTTGGGTTTTCTCATCATGGGCCTCGTGGAGTTGGGCTTAGATGTCCACATCAAAGGAGGACAAGGAGTCTCATGAGAGATCATCAATTTCAGCTATGAGTAAATATAGCTACCAGAGCTCTGAAATCAATGTTCTGATACCATCTTAAGAAGTGAACTTTAAGTCTAACTCAACCTTACAAAATTGGCTTGTAAGGTAAGGTTTAACCCACTTGTATACTATTGAAAGGTCTTATCTTTAGTCGATGTGGGATCTCCAACATATTTACGTTAAGAAAATTGTGTTAATACATCTAAAATACATTTTTATTCCCATACTCTAGATACATTATATTTCCTCTAAAAAGATATATAGGAAAATTGTTGTTCATATAAAGAAGTCCTACCTTATACTAATTAGTAATGTTGTTTATCCCTTCCTACAAAATTTAGATTTGAACGATCCAATCAGTGCATATGCTTACCAAAAGTCATTTTTTTATCAACGACAAAGAATATAAATTGAAAGGGTAATAAGATTATCCCAACCTATATACAAAAGAACACAACTACTACAAAAAAAATTGACAAGCAGATAGTACGACAACTAATAACTCACCAAAAACTCATGTGTGTATCTTTGGCTTGATAGAATTAATTGCCTTATATTCATATCATTTTTCTTTCAAACCATTTTTTTTTTTTTTTGGTACTCTCTTCTTTACTATTATTCTTTTTCTAACTTTAGCGTGTTACCATGATAATGTTGTGTTCTTTAGTGACAACTTCTATTTTTCAATTTGATTTTTTTATGTTTCAACGAGATAGCCTACTACATGCTTGTCCATGAAGACAAACTAAAATCATTTCTGTTATAGCAAATTGATTACCCACCTTACATCGTTCCCCTTTCCATTTCCATGTATTTGATCTATCCCCTTTACTAACATTATCAATCATGAATTTAGCCTACCTGTTAAAATTCCAAAAAGCTTGTTTTTTTTATAAAAACACTTTTTCTCTCATGGTTAAATAAACAAGTTTGTTCTTTATTATGTCAGCTGAATTGTTTTCAACTAAAACCAAAAGCATAACGATCCATTTAACATTACCACTGAATATTCTTCTCCTCATACCTTTCTTTCACATTTTGTTTATATGTAGGATCACCTTAAACTATTTTTTACCCTCTATTGTCCTAGTTTTGATTACATGTGTTATCATATAGGATTTGTACCCTTCAACGCTCACTTATTTAGATTAATTTACCCTTATAGGTTGCATAGGTTATGTGGTATAAGATATTATAGTATACTTGACTCATTGCTTATCTCTCCTAAAGTTCAAGAAATGTAACAAATTATAATTATTTAAAGTTCTCCTACATATAATCTCTACCTAAAGAGATCAGAAACACATTCTTTTTTCAGTTAATAGTTTATGCATGCTTCACATTATAAATTATTTAGCCCTAATCACCCCTACTATTATCTTGTAGATTTAAGGCCAAATATGGCACAAGGACACCAATCAGAGTACGAAAATTACATCTTTAAATGTTTATTTGTTATCCAACTCCACACTTTCAACTAAGCTAATGTAAACACACCTTTAACGTATTAACCTTTTCATTCCTAAATATTATTTTTTCCTATGATTTTATATTACCTTCATCGTTGTCATCCACATGCAAGTCCATTTGTATTATGTTTATTATTCAAATCCAAAAGTTTGAAAAGTTAAAAATGTTGTTTTACACTATTATGATGTACATTGCTAATGCTTACCCGATTATCACATAAATTTCACACTTGTCTCATGATCTTACAACTAAGGAATAGGTGGTTTATAGGAACTTATTACAAATTTTATCAAACATGTCCTTTTCTGCTCTGTTTTCCTACCTCCTTCTTTTTGTGCTGAAGGAGGAATATGAATCCTAAATACACATATAGAACTTACAACCAATATGCTAAATATGAATTTGCAATCATATTTTGATTATAATTAATTTTATTATGACTATTACTATTATTATTATGATTATTATTAGTAAGAATATTATATTAATAAGATTAATAATATTATTGATAATAATAACATTAATAATATAGATAATATCAATAATAATATTAATAATAAGATTAAAAAATAATATTAAGAATATTATTAGTAATAATAATAAAAATAATAATAATAATAACAATAATAATGTTAATATAAATAATAATATTAATTATTAATATCCCTTACATATATATCTATAGGTAATAATTCGTAGATAAATCAAAAATTTCTTGTAGCGTTGTGCATAATTCATATACTAAAACCATGAACAATGACCATATTATAATAATGAAAGAGTTGAAACTAAAAGTTTAAGAAGATCAACAAAGGCTCTATCCCTTTTAGATGATTATCATCGTCAACTTGGTTCTTCAACATGAAAGTCATATTCATAAAGGTAAAGAGGTTCATTATTCTATTAATTTTGTTTTGTCTTATAGAGATTTGTTTGCTAAAGACCTCCAATATACTCTTGTTATATCTTTTTATATTGAATTTATACATATAAGGAGACTATTACTACTTCTAAATAGATTAAGATTATGAAAGTCAAAATTGAAGCACTAGGAAAAAAAACAAAAATTGGTATGTTACTGAACTAACACCTAGGAAAACTCTCAATGCTTGTAAATGGGTCTACAAAATAATGTATAAGGCAAGAGATAGGTAGGCCTAGTTGTTGAGGGTTTTAGCCAGATTGAAAGAGTACGTCTTCTCCTTGCTCTTGCTGCAAATAAAAATTGGTATCTTGAACATCTAGATGTTGATAATACATGTTATTTAACTGAGGAAGTTTATATGGTTTTTCTTCAAGGAATTAATCGTACAATCAGATATATCAATTAATAAAGTCTATATATAAATGGCTTGAAACAAGCCAGTAAATATTGGTGTGCAAAGCTTACTTAATTTCTTTGTACTATTGATTATATTTAATCTAAGTCTGATAGTTATTTATTTATTAAAAGAACATGTTTTTATTTTAATGCATAACGTGAATATATTATTTTAATAGGAGATTATGTCTCTAAAATAAACACTATCAATAAGTCTTTAAATCATGTCTTCAAAATCAAAGACCTTGGACACTAAAGTATTTTTTAGGTCTTGAAATATCAAGATCAAACAAGAGTATATACACATTTGTCAAAAGAAAATATTTTTATGATAGGTATAGAAATGTTAGGTGTAAAATCATCTTCTATATCCATAGAAAAAGATATAAAAGCTTTATTTGAGAAAAATAGCTTTGTTCATCATATAGAAGGATATTGGAGGATCATAGAATATCTTTTTTAACTTAATCAATACTGCACCAAATATGTGTTTCGCAGTCCAACTCCTCGTTCCAGTGCAAATGACTTATCAACATCACATGAAACATGTGTTATTTAAATCAATTATTTGTCAACAATTTTTTTGTTTAATTTTTATAAAGTTTATTTATCTTTACTCTCAAAAAATTATTTCTTTTTAGTGTCTCACCAAAATCCAAAATCATTTTTTTTTTTTTGTTAAAAGTAAGAATTACAAACAACTAATAATTATTCTAAGAAAATAACAAATCATAGAACATTACATTTCCACGCACAAAGTAGCATATATTAACTCTCAAATTTGATCTTAGATTTTTAAATATTCTTTGACAACTTGTTGTGAAGTATATCCATCATTGGGATGGATTATGATTGAGGTCTAAATCAATCGCTGGGAATATGGCAACAAGAGAGGTAGAGGAAGAACATATAAAGAAAGAGATGGATAGGAAACGTAGAAAAGTTCTTAAAAGAGAAGAGTGTGTGAACTGAGCTTTAAGGCTCTAGTCTCGATCAACCCATATAATACAAACTTTTGAAAGTAGCTATAGAGATATAGCATCCAAAGTAGGGGAGAGTTCGGGAGAATAATAATACTAAAATAATTTATCATTGTTAAACTCCTCAATGATTTTCAATCCAGTAATTTCATAATGATTCCAAATGTACATTTAAACCTAGAAATTTCTTCTGTCCAAATCACTCACCTAATTTGTTCAATTTAACACTAATATGGAAAATATAGTTACACAAGATTATTGTAATAATTGAAATAATACATGTTTAAACACATTGAGTGCATTTTTTTTTATGTTATTTAGCATTCCAGGTCAAGACATACAAAAAAATTATTTTGATTATGGATAAATCTAACATTGAGAAGTTAGTGAAGAGGGATAAATGTGTTTGGAAGTATGATTTTCGTAGCTATCCCACATAGAGTTGATTGATGATGAGGATATGCTTATGTTAGCTTGTTAGGTGTCCTTGTGTATGTCATGAAAATGCTTGCTACTTCTTCTTCCACTTGTGTGCCCGTGTGATCCCTTGTGACCATCACGTGTACTAGTCCCTACATGATTCCCCCTTCTCAAACTCATTCCTAAATCATGTCTCCATCCGCATCTTCATGAAAACACAACATCATAACATCACCAAAACAAAATATCACCACCACCCAACCTAATTTCTCACCTTCTAATCTATGGATTATTCAATTTTCTTTCAACTAATCAAATCCTTAAAACTTGCATGTTTATTAACTTGTGTGTTGTAGAGTGAACTTGGTTATTACCTAATGTTTAACTTTTTTCATTAAAACTTATTGTTTGAGTAGTTTATTTCTTATTATGCAACTCTCTTTCACGTGTATGTTCTTCCTTAAACAAAGTTTTGTTCTTTTGGTTGATAAGAATTGGATTTTGGCACTACTTATAATATTATATGTACTTTCGTTCTATCGTACCTTCCCACAGGGAACCATTCTTTGTACTTCAATATCACTTAGACAAGAATAGGGTTTCAATTAGTTGTTAGTGAACACTCAACGGATAATTTATACTTTACTATAAATAAAAGGATATAAATCACTATAAAATCTCCATCAGTACTTCATAAACAATATATATACAAATGAAACTGAAATCATATATTTAACTCAAAATTTTAAAAATTAGGTATAAAAATGTGATCGTTCTTACTTATGTGTCAAATTTATTTGTTTTTATTTAAATTATAAGATTTCCTTGTTTACACTTGTCATTCTAATATAAAGAAACGGTATAGTTACAATTTGAAGGTAATTTCTTGTTTGCCACCGTTTCATTGGTGTGCTAATTTTTGTAAATGATTAATCTTTGTCAAAATTTTTGATTAGCTATTTTGAGTGGTGTCTCACCTTTTAATTGTATTTTTCATTTACAAGACTTTGAATCTGTAATTTACTTAAAAAACCTGAATCACATTCACTCGAATCAACCCATTGTTAATATTCGCTAACAAATTTTGGTCAGACAAAGAGATCCTTAAGACCCTGCAAGACATTTTTCTTATGATGCAAGAAGTTTAACTAAGGAAATAAAACCTACATTAGAGGTTAGGAATTCGTAATAGTTCATTAAAATTTCATTCTTGTTATATATTGACAAACATTACTTTTCGCCACTATTTGATTCATAAGCTTTCATTCTAATAATCCTTAATGTTACAATTAATGTTGGTCACTTTAATTTTAATTTTATAAAACGTTATTCACTTTATTCTAATTTAATACAAAAATGATAATAAAAGAGCTAGAAAAGTTATAAAATAAATTAGCACTGAATAAGATTATTTTGAAGTTATCATTGTTAAAAGTTATACTAATTGTTATTAAACTATTTTAGAGTTGTATCTGAAATCTTGCAAATTTACGTTTGAACTATTTGATTTTCAACATGAAGAGAGTGTCTTAGAAAATTCTTCTTGACCAATGATGACAAAAATTATAGAAATTGAAACTATCTTTATCTGATGAAGTAGTTTTTGAAGTCGAGTTTGACTAAAAGCATGGAAAAATTCATATTGAAATTAGTATTGGTTGAGAGTGTAATGAAAGATAAGAAACCGGAGAAAAAGCACTGAAGAAACATTGTTGTTACTTTTAGAGTAGGGGACCCGAATTTGACCATCTCACTCAACTCTAACACCAAGAGCCTTAGTAGGGGCCTCACCCGCCAATCACTCTCCTAACTCAAAATGGAATTCTACTCAACTGTTTCCAAACCTCACAATAGTGTCTTCACCTAAGATATTATAACTCAAACTCATCATCTTCTTCCACCTCAAAACCCTACCTCAAATCTCAAGTTTTTTTTTTTTTCTTCACCATGAATACTATATGTATATTATATGTGAATGATAATCCAATAATATTACAAAAGATTTACACAAAACAATTCTTACTTCTTCTTTTTCTGCCCAAAAACACCCAAGTTCTAAAAGTCATTTATATATATATTTCATCCATGTACACAAAACCCTAAACCTCCAACCTCAAGTGTATGTGGTCCCCAATCAAGAAGCCACTCCAACCCATTTGAGGTAAGCATTACTTTTTCTTTTCACATGAAAATATTAATTTTTGGTAGAATTTAGTTTAGGTTTTACACTCACTTTACACTGTGCTTCTTTATGTTTCCTTCTCCTTGTTTCATTTGAGGAATGTATATTAAAGTACACTTTTATTTTGGAGGAGAGAAATGCAAAGAAAAAACATGCATAAGAAGAAAGGGACCGATGTGAGAAGAAAAGAGAAGATGAAAACAAATTTTTAATGGAAATGGGATGATAAAAGAAAAAAGGTAATGAGTGTTTATTTTTAAAGCTTTATTTCTAATTATATCTTTTCTATCATGATTTTAGGAAAATACTAAATATACACTTGCTTTCCCTTCGTTTAATTTTACTATATCAATATAAGCGACAATAATCCATTTGTTAAACAACTTTTTTTATTTATTTTTAAACTTTAATTGTTTTCTCAACCTTTCAAAATTATCAAAACCTTAAGAGAATCTAAAAACTTTTTTTTTTCCCTAAAATCAATTGTATCTTTAATTTTATTACATAAATTGGACTATGTTTTTATAGTCTCTAAAAAAGTAACACTAATTTACTTGATAACTAGAAGAAGGAAAAATAGAAGATGAAATAAATTATGCGAAAGAGAAATGACAAAAAAAATACTATTATAGAAATTTTTATATAAATAATACTTCAAAATATATATATATATATATATATATATATATATATATATATATATATATATATTATTTCCAAACTATAAATCACTTCATTTTTTTCCAACTATAAGAGAATTATCAAGTAAACAAGTCCATTCGGGTTAAATTGGATTAAAGGCAATAAGTTAAGATACATATGACACTTTTTGTGTAACTTCTTCTTTTTTTTTATCAGTATTTTTTGTGTAGTATAGGATATGTACACCACCATTTCTATATTTGTGAAAGAGATAAATGCTGAAAATTTGATGTGTGTACTTCAGATATGCACACAGATAAAACAGTTACATGTAAAAAAAAAAAAGTATTGAGTGAAATTTCTCCCCACTTTTTGTCCCTATAATATCCTATACTTATTTTTGTCCAATAACTTATATGAATGTAGGTCTTTATAGGTTTTTAAGCTATATTTTACTATTATATACTCTTTCTAATATGTTTTACAACATTAGTTAAAATTTTGTTAAAGACAATAAAATTGAAGAAAAAAACTCATTGCCGATCAGAAAAGAAAAAGAAAAAAAACTCATTAAATATAAAATGATAAGATCCATGAGAATTTATAATTTTTTATCATTTCAACCAATACTAAAATTCAAAAGATTATGTTACTGATATTGTTTTAAAAAATTATTCACGATCAATTTTTTCTCATAGTATAATACCCGAGATTGATCATTCTTGCGCCAGAATTAATTTGGTGTCTATAATATTGTTGTTCATTAAATTCTGCATCTAGAGTAATATTTTCTATCTTCGTGCAATTTGTAGTAGACAACACTATTCACGCAAGTTAATTAATAGAAAATGAAATTGATAATACATTAAAACTAATAACATTAATCATTTTTAAGATTATTTTCTTCCGCAAGAATTAATTCGACATGTTAGACAAAAATCAATATATGTGAACTATATTTTGAACGTCGAGATATGCATTAAACCAGTAGTTATACATGAAAAAGTATATGGTATTATACTTGAAGTTGAAAGTAAAAATATTTTACAGAGTTAATTGAACATGCATGATAATGTTATTCAGAAGAAAAATGTATATATAATTGGAATCACATCACAATACATCTCTGAAGTGATCACTCTTCAATAGTGAAACAGTATATTACGCACACAAATTAAAGAGAAAATCAAGTTATTCATTTATGGCAGACAAAGAAATGTACACTAAGTATTAATGTCTATTATTATATCTTTTAATTAATTAATAGAAATTAAATAGTAAGAAATAAACATCTACTTTGCTAACCTTTAATATGAAGATATCAGTTCTTTATAACATACGATGTATCATAGTATGACTTACAACAAAATATTATTTATATATATATGACAAAAGAAATTTATAGTAAAAGTGTTAAGTATAAAAGAATATGTCAAATAATTTGTATGTATGTGTTTATTAAATGGTCTCTAAACGTTAGTAAAGTATATTAATGTTAGGACTAAACTGTTAAGTATTCAATATTCTAAGAGATTATTTAGAAACTATTTTTTTGGAAAAGAAAAAGAATAATACTTTTATAACCAAAGTAATGGTTTATTGAAAAAGAAAAGTAAAATGCAGCACTACAAGGAACCAGGTTGACTATAAAAGGAGTAACTCCTTCAATCTATCCATGCTCTTCCAAACCTTTCCTTCACCTTCTATGCCCTGCCTCTCACCTTCTTTTCTTATACAAAGCAATTTTTTCATCAAAATAGAAACCATGGTGTCAAAACCTGGAGGCTTCTATGAACAAGGGAGCTTTCCATCTATCAAAATCCTCATACTTTTACTCCTTGATTCTATACTTCACAAAGCCAACTCAGGCTGCAACAATAACTCTTCTTCAAATTCCTTAGTTCCATTTCCACCTCATCAGATTCTCTCATCATTGCAAACACTGCCTCTAGATGGCTACTTTAGCCTAAGGAACAATGAAGATGCTGCCAAGGACTTTGGCAACATACACCATTTTCCTCCCCTGGCAGTGCTGCATCCAAAAACAGTTTCTGATATATCACACACCATAAAGCATGTTTTTGAAATGGGGTTTGCCTCAGAGCTGAAGGTTGTTGCTAGAGGCCATGGCCATTCCCTGCAAGGCCAGGCACAAGCACATGGGGGCCTAGTCATTAACATGGAGTCACTGCAGGGTCCTGAAATAAAAGTTCACATTGGAGAGTTCCCTTATGTGGATGTCTCAGGGGGAGAGTTGTGGATAAACATTCTGCATGAAACTCTAAAACATGGGTTGGCACCAAAGTCATGGACAGATTACCTTCACCTCACTGTTGGAGGCACTCTTTCAAATGCTGGTATAAGCGGGCAAGCCTTCAAACATGGACCTCAGATCAATAACATCTTTCAGCTTGAAGTGATCACAGGTAACTAACAGCTCAAGCACAATCTAGCTCAAGGGTGTTGTATTTTGTAGTAATTAAGGTTTTGTGTCAGTGCCTGTTTGGGATAGTTTGAAAATAATAACTTACTTTTGTATGAAATAACTCAGTAAGACAGCAAAAAACAAGCAATTACTTCTCAAAAATGGTAAAAGTTGGTAGATGTTATCTTGCTTGGTGAGAATAATAGTGCCCTCTTTGAAGTGTATATGGTGCATTCTAGACACGAGTTAACCATTTTGTGTGGCAATCACTTTTGGTTTTCATCACATCAATCCGGTTTGCGAAATTTTGTTGTAGGAAAAGGAGAGGTGGTTACCTGCTCAGGGAACCGAAATGCTGACCTTTTTCATGCTGTACTTGGAGGGCTTGGTCAATTCGGTATCATCACAAGGGCTAGAATTTCTCTTGAAACAGCACCAAAGATGGTGAGGCTACATTCACAACTCTAATGTAAGACAAAAAAAATTGTTCCCAATAATTTAGTTATGACACGATCTATGACTTTCTGGCAGGTGAAATGGATTAGAGTGCTATACTCAGAATTCTCTACATTTACTAGGGATCAAGAGCATTTAATATCACTTAAAAACACATTTGACTATATTGAAGGGTTTGTGATCATTAATAAAACTGGCATCCTTAACAATTGGAGATCATCCTTTGACCCAAAATCTCCACTTCAAGCTAGCCAATTCAATTCTGATGGAAGAACCTTTTACTGTCTTGAGATGGCAAAATACTTCAACCCTGATGAAGCAGAACTCATGAATCAGGTACGCCACACCAAGCAACTCATTAACTGCATCTGCATGATCAGAATTATAGCATTGATTGTAAAGAAAAGGTTCTCATCTCCATATCGTATGATCATATGCAGAGTATTGATCAGCTACTGTCAAAACTGAGTTACATCCAACCCACACTCTTCCTATCAGAAGTTTCTTACGTGGAATTCCTGGACAGAGTGCATGTTTCTGAGAAAGAGCTAAGAGCAAAAGGCTTGTGGGAAGTCCCCCATCCCTGGCTGAACCTTCTGATCCCAAGAAGTGAGATTCATGACTTTGCTGAAGAAGTATTTGGCAATATTCTTAAGGACGCAAGTAATGGCCCCATACTCATATACCCCGTCAACCAAACAAGGTATATACGTACATATATATATGGCTTTTCAAACAAGACTCAGACGAACCAGTTTAAGTCTATGGATTGTCACTGTTAGAGTAAATATCTTTTACATGACTTTTAGGATTGTAATTGTATTAAAGATTTTAATAGTCATGCTTTTTCTGTATAAAAGACTTCTACACTGTGATTATTATAAAAGTTAACAAACTTACAGTCATTCATTTCTATTGAAATAGGATAACGGTGTAAAATTGTTTCATAATGTCACTATGAAGTTTGTTTTCTTATTATTATACGAGCAAATGAACTTATCAAATATTGTAACTTGTAATCCGATGGTCGTATAAAAATTGTTTACTACGAGTATATATTATTTCCTCTAAAGGAATTATACTCAATCAATTGAACTCTCATAATCTGAGTCTTTTTTTGTACTTTCTGATGTTGAAGGTGGAACAGTAAGACATCTTTGGTTACCCCAGAGGAAGATGTTTTTTACCTGGTGGCTTTTCTATCCTCAGCAGTCCCTAATTGTACTGGTGCAAATAGTTTAGAACAGATTGTATCCCAAAACAAGAGGATCATAGAGTTCTACACCAGTGCACAACTGAAAGTGAAGCAATACCTTCCCCATTACAGCACACAGGAAGAATGGCAAGCCCACTTTGGGTCACAATGGGAGGCATTCATGGAAAGAAAAAAGGCCTATGACCCACTAGCACTGCTTGCCCCTGGCCACCGAATCTTTCAAAAGGCAGTGTCTGCTTCATGCTAGTCTTAGTGTGTGTGTGAGGTTGTGAACTAATGCTAATTAATCATGTATGTTTCTTCCCTGGCCTTCCTCTCAATAATTGTGAAGCGTGGCCAATGCTTTTCTATTCAAAAGGAGGCTTGCTTTCTAGGTCATCATTACAAGATTGCCTCAGGAAAACACCAATAGTGAGTTGGAGGTGATATTTTCAGCTGACTGCAGGAAATTGTAAGGTTAAATCTTAGGGCCACCCTTGTTTGAGAGAAAAA
>Ga0209489_105481_pt1 | contig 21934 bp, 10 predicted proteins | sample SiratrowhiteBW_FD_187527 | JGI IMG/M metagenome (GOLD analysis project Ga0209489, IMG submission 187527) | Root nodule microbial communities of legume samples collected from California, USA - Siratro white BW (SPAdes) (version 2) | ecosystem: Host-associated > Plants > Roots > Nodule | place...
GTAAAACTACTTGAATCCTTTTAATTCAGTCAGTCTCAGCAATATTCTATCGTACACGCAAGCATAGTTACACATTATATCCCATTCAGATCTAGAGATATAGGATTATCGTCTTTAACATTTTTTTCTTTAGATCAAGCATCAATTTTACTTAAAGGACAAATAACTATTACTTTTTACCTTTTTCGGAAAATTTCTCAAAAACTTATGTAATTTTTATGTGAAAATTTTAAAATATTGTATCTTTTTTATTTTTTTATCGTGCATGGGTGACACAAAAAGTACTCAAGACACAATTTCAATTAATGAGTTAATTAAAATCATGAAAATACTTCACAATTTTACTATTGTTAATATTCTCTATCCACACCTCTTTTATTTTTTTCTGACATATAAAAGTACAGTTACCAAGAAATGGTCTATTGATGAACATGTAATGGTTGAAAATTAATTGTAATTAAGTAATTGAAATAAATGTGAATTTAATTTAAATGGAATAATAGTTACATGTTGTCAAGAAAAGTTACCAGTTGTGAATAAAATTTATGTAAACTAGTTAAATGGAAAGATGATTTTTATATAATGAAAATTTAAATTGTTTGAATTAAAAAAAATGGTTGAAGAGATTATTATTTAAATTAAAATAAAAAATGATGTTAGTATGATATTTATATATTGAATTAAATTAAGAGTAAGTTTGATGTTGAAAAGAAAAAAAATAAATTAAAATTTAGTAATAAAATATATTTAGCAAAATTAAGTATAAGTTGGATACTTAAATTTAGTTACTAATATAGAAATAATTTAAAATAAAATTAAAATATAGAAATAAATTTATAAAGAAAAAAATTGAAAATATTATATAATTTTTTAAATAAATTTATTGTTAGTTTTTAAATTATATCTATTTAGTAACTAAATTTATTTTTATATTAGGAACTAAATTTATAGCAAGTAACTTTTCTTCTGAGATAAACACTCATTTATTCATATTAATTTTTTTACATTTATTTAAATTACTAAATTAGTTCATCAACAGTGCTTTTGTAACTGTATATTTATTTTTTTAGTTGCACAATAACAATACACCGACACTGTGAGAAAAAACAGAAGAGTCAACACACCACACATGAAAAAAAAAATAGAAGAAGAATGAGTGGAGTATATTAATTATCCTAAAATTGTGTACTATTATCTACGATTTTAATTATTCATTAATTGAAATTGTGAAATCGTGTCTTGGTTGCATAGTATAATGCAATGGGATCAGGATTTCTTCGCAATGATATAGTGTCCCCTATGCACAATTTACCTAAAATAAATAAAAAAATGCATAATTTTTAAAATTTCACATAAAAATTATACTAGTTTGAAAATTTTATCACCTTCCTCCTAATATGTATACCAACTCATTAATAAATTTATTTCTATCAGTTAGGTAAAATAATAGTAACTAAATAACTGTTGCTTTCTCCTTAGATGGGTGTGTGTATATTGTAATTATGAGTGTTTTTTTGTAATTATAATTTTAAAATTTATATTCATAAATTGTAGAAAAAAATATGTATAAAAATAAGTAAGATGATTAAAATAAAAAAAATATTGTGTATTCGTTGAGGAGAATACTTTCCTTCCTAATTATAAATATACTTAAACTAATAATTATAAACTTTGAAAGAAATGTTAGATACACAATAAATAAGGGTTAAATTATGTATTAAAACAATTAGAGACAATTTTAGGATTGACAAGATATTTTTGCAAATATAATTCAAAAGACTCTCCTTGTTTTTAAAAGTTAGAAGGGTTAAATTATGTATTAAAACAATTAGAGAGAATTTTAAGTATATATACTCATTGTCAAGATATTTTTGCAAATATAATTCAAAAAACTCTCCTTGTTTTTAAAAGTTAGAAAACAATTTAATAACATGTAATCTAAAGATGTTGAGAGTAAAGAAATATTTATCTTTAATATTTTTATACTTGTTTATCTATTAATTAAGATTATATTTAATTTTTGATCAATAAGTTTTAGTAGACAAATGATTCCTATCTAAAAATGCCATACAAGTATTTTTGGAGATGTCGTTATTTCTAGCTAAACAATAGTCTTATTTAAAATAAAATCACTTATAACTAAGATTAAATATATTCATAACTAAAATTGGATATTGTTTGAAATGCAACCACCTCTCACACATATATTTAGTTACAAAAAAATATATAATTATTTACTAAAAGGTGTTACATCTTACAATATATACAGGATAAGGTTCACTCTTCTAAATATATAAAATACTAGCTTTCTACCAATGAAAAACATTTGTAAGTTTAAGATTCAACTTTACAATTTACTCACCAACTAACTTAATTCTGAAACTCATTAAAAGCTTCCATTGCCCACAAGATAAGCAACCATTTCCTTGCCAAACCCTTCTCGTATAGTTGGAAGGCTGTTAGTGGATAAAGTATTGTAGCAGTGATGTAGTCATCATTTATTTCTTTATATATATATATATATATATATATATATATATATATATTAAAAAGTATTATATATGATAATAATAACTGGTGACTAATCTTGATTAATAAGGTGACAAATCTTGATTAATAAGTTTACGAGATCAAAATAATATACTCTTAAGTGTAATTTAATATATCTAATCTTTATGTAAAATTATTAAAATCTATTTATTACTAGTTGTATTATTAATAAGTAACCTTTAAGTCTGTTCTTACCCGATTCGGGATGATGTCGTTTTCCTGTCTCCGATTCGGTCTGGTTTCCTCGCTCGTCGGAGTCGAATGGGGGAGTACCTGCAGAAGACTCTCCGATGCTCAAGTCAGTAAGAGTATATGATGGAGTAAGAGTATATGATGGGTTGAAATCTTAATCTAGGGAAAGGATGTGTTTTCTGGTTAGGTTTACTCCCTGCTTGTTGGTTGTATTTATGGGGATCCGTCCATCAATCGTCGTTTAAGGTGGTATTACTCCTCATAAAGATCGCAAGGCGTTTAGAATCAGGAATCCATGCGTTACTGGAATAATCAATGTGTGGTAAAGCCGTTGTTGGTTCGGGTGAACCTAGGCTGATTCTCGGATAAGTACAAAGTCTAACTCAATTTTATAAAATTTACTTATAAGGTGAAAATTGTATCCACATTATATATTATTGAAAAACCTTATTTCTAGTCAATGTGTGAAATGTTGATGTAGGGTAACATAAACAAATGTTTGTTCTTCCGTATTACATAATCTTTATCTTGCAAATGAATAAATGATATGCAAGAAATATACTCTATTTAATCACCTATAAGCTTGATCCGTGACTTTGGTATAAGGTTCTGCCACAATTGATGATTGATATTTTGGGCGTGTGATATGTGAAGTGAAGGAGATACAGTTGTAGCAGCGGTGGTAACAAACGTCACGAGAGAATAGGAAAATAAATGTTAGCGAAGATTGGGATGAAGGGGGAGCGCGAACAGCTTGGTTCCTACGATTCGACCTCAAGGTGCGGGTACTCAAGCACAAAATCGAACCTTTGGGATGAGAAAGGAGGCATGGACGATCTTCTCGTGGTGTTGGGTTACAGGGTGAGATATTTCCACATGGTGGAAGTTGTTAGGAAATTATATTTCCTTAGTCTAATTGTTTGTAGGCTATATATTTATATATATCTATTATATAATTATATTAAGTATTGATTTTTTTAACCAAATCATTTTTCTTTAAGATGGTTTTAATGAGTCATTTAATATAATTTTAATCATCTTCTTAATTTCTCATTTCTCATTTGGTTTAATAGGAATATTTTTTGAGAGGTTATAATAAGAATAATAGGGAGATAAGAACCTTAATATATCAAAATCACAAACTTTGTAGGATCTTTTACTCCATCAAAAGGAATAAGGAAGATTTTGGTACAGAAATATCATAATCCTATGGAGTATTCGATCTTTATCCATGGATTCATGTATGTGACTTTTCTGAATTATGCCTCTCAATAATTTAACATGATGGCTAAATTTATTATTCAGAATATTTATTCTGTAATTTTAATTTTCTATCAGAGTCTCCTTCATGTTAAATTATTGAGAATAAAATTTTATCATTGGATTGAATTATGTTGTTGTTATACCGGTTTGGAATTAAAGAATAAACATATATAATTCTATTTGATGTTTACGCCTTTCGTTTTATATTATATAATTCGTTTTATTGTATTGTGGCCTTCGTTTCTGTATGTTGCAATTTTGGTAATTCATATGAATTGCTAGTATGATATACATAATAATTCTACTGGTTAATTGCCCTGAAAAGCATATGTAATATTTTTCGACCTTGAATACAATTCACATATACAAGTCTTTATTTTCATTGTTATATTCGCTGCTCATATGCAATTTTTTTTATAATGCTTATTATTTATGCGAATAATAAACGGAGTTTGTTGTCTAGCCAAATAATAAAAAGTTTTTTCATGAGCATATTGCTCATATGAGTATCATTGTTGATGATAACATGATTTAGTGGGATTATTTTGTATACTTTATATGTTTTATGTCAGAAATTATATTATTTAATTTTTTGCAGAATAAAGGATGATATTTACATTATGTTGTTTGCAATGTTAATATTGCAAATTTTGAGTAAATCTTAATGAAGATTTTAAAGTATGACCAATTGAAAATAAACATGTATGAGATCAAATTTCATTTGATTTTCATGTTCTGTGTGGTTAAGTGTATCTGTATAAAGCCGCGGTATATAAGATAAATAGAACAGATTGTTTAAGTAATTAAAGATAAATAGGATAAATAGCATTCATTATATGCACTTTTGGTTATTTTATGATATGATTATTTGAGGACTATATATATATATATATATATATATATATATATATAGGCGAAGTGGGAGATTGTTAAGGAAATTATATTTTCTTAGTCTAATAGTGGACTATTTAATATAGTTTTAATGACCTATATATATATATATAGGCCAAGTGGCAGATTGTTAGCAAATTATATTTCCTTAATAGTGGATTATTTAATATAGTTTTAATGACCTCCTTACTTTATCAGGTTTAATGAGAATGGTTTGTTATAGATTATAATAATAAGGAGGTAAGGAATTAATCCCTAATATACTAAAATAACAAACTTTGTAGTATTTTACCTCTTGAAAAGAGTTCCTCTAAAGTCCAACAAGAAAAATAATTGGTTAAGAAAGATCATAAATGATAATCATAGTATTCTATCTTCATTCATAGATTCAATAATGTGACCCTTAACTCTTAATAATTCATTATTAAGAGAATATTTATTCTGTAACTTTTTTTATCAAAAGTGACTCTGGAGATCGGTTATAGCATACACTAACGCTTAAATGCAAGTTCCATCATGTGAAATTTTTAGGAAACTTAGCTTCATGTGAGGCTCTACCCGCAACAATTTGTATGCATAACTTTTACAAATATATAAAAAAAATGTTTAGAATTGTAGTTTGTGAACAGATTCATCAATGAATTAAGTTACTTGGTGAGAAAAATAGAATATTTTAAGATACATATAAATTATAGGGGAGATGGTTGTTTGATAAAATGAATATTAACTTTGGCTGACCCAAATAAGAAAAGTGAGATATTGCTTTGACTTTTCCGTTGAGGAATTATTTAAATTCTAAAATTTCTTATCTCCGTCCTGATGTCGTAGTTTACAAATGTTTTACCAAAAAGTCTGCATCAGAAGCGTTCTCTGTATATTTTGATCAGAAAGTCGGTTGGAAACTCCCACTGTTGGCAGAGACAATTCACATGCGGTTTCAGTGCGTCTTTGTCGCCAACAGCCTCGCCGATCTCGACGGATCCATGGTCGACCTCCGAGAAGATGAGCCCGTGGCGGTCAACTCCGCCTTCGAGTTTCATAAGCTCCTTGCGCGCCTTGGCACCGTCGAGAAGGTCCTCTCTATGGTCTGACAGATTCAGACGGAGATTCTGATGTGGTGGAGCAAGAATCGAATCACAATGGAGTGAGTTTTCTTGACCGCTTCACTGAGTCGGTACACTATTATTCCACTTTCTTCAACTCGTTGGCGGGTTCGCTTGTTAATCCACAGAATAAGGCGATGGCGGAGCAAATATGTAACGTGGTGGCCTGCCAGGGAATAGACCATGGCGCCCGACGGTGGAAGCTTAATCACCACCCTTTTAATGACAATGTCAATCCATATTTAGTCATTTTAATAAAATTGAAAAATATATTAAGTTAATAAAATAGGAACTACATAAATATTGAGACAAAAAATAATATTAAACTTAAAAAATTACGAATTGATATAAGTTATTAGATATTATCATAATTTTGTTTTTTTTTTTAAAAAAGCTTGAAGGACATGTTGAATCCCAAGATTTAATTCAATTTAAGAGAGAAAAACCTTCATAATTTATCATTGTAATCTAGAAAAATATTAAATTATGGATTAAGAAAATAAATAAAATATTTTGGACATTAATTAACTTTATAACGGAAAAATAAATTATGTTGTGTTTATATTGGTAGGAGAAGATAAATATGGATGGGACAGTATTATAGTAGTAGAAAAAAAAATCATCACCTAACAAAAATTTAAAGCAAAAATGTTATAACATTATTTTTTTAATACTAAAAAAATAGAATCCATGCAATTAAAGCAAGAAGTGTAACATTAGAAAAATATGCTTATAAGTTTAAAGAGTTTAAAGAGTTATATAGATACTCTATTTTTTTATGATCTAAATGAGATAATAAAGTGTATTAAATTTAAGGGTGAACTTAGGTTTAAATTGATAAAGATTAGAAATTTTTTATTTTCCTACATTTATTTTAACGAGTGTTATTTTTGAGAAGTTTTTAAAATAATGAAAATAGTAGAACAAAAATATGGCAAGCTTAAGCTAAATAAAAAGACAAATGATGAAGAAAAGTCATATAGCGAGTTTTAATAGAACTATCAATCAACCTAAATCTTCTTAGAAATTTTAATAAACTTGTAAATAATCAAGTGTGCATTTGATTATTATGCTAAAAGATTATCATATCAAAGAACTTTACTATTTCAAGTTTAGAAAATTCGATCATGTGTTATCTCCACATGGGCAACCTCAGGTATAATCTAATTCTTTTACATCCAAGTCAATGCCTACTATAATTAAGAAAGTTTATACTATGGTTAAAATTGAAGTCCCTTAAATAATTATTTAACTATTTAACTCAAAGTACATGTTTCATTAAGGCTTTGTTTGATTGAGAGAGTGAATTTAAATGAATTTGAGTGAATTGTGTATAGATGATAAGGTTGAGTTGGATTAATAGATAGATGGTGAGATTTATACGGATTTGAAAGAGACGTTTGTAAATGATGTGACAGGTATAAATTATTTTTAATAAATAAAAATTTATAATTATATTTTTACCCTTAACTTTAAAAATAATTAAAAATAATAAATTTTTAATTTAATTAATTTTAATATTTTTTTAAAAATATTTAATAATACAATTAACTTTATTTAATTTAATTTAATAAAATATTATTAAATGTTAAAAATAATTAATAAATTAAATTTATTAATTTTTATACTAAATTTACATAATATTATTATATTAAATTTATATTATTATAAATAATAATATTTATTTTTATTATATCATATTTATATTATTATTAATTATATTATTAAATATTTGAATTATATAAATTAATTTAATATATAAAATTTAATGTATAATCGATTATAATTATATATACAAGGGTTATTTTATAATTTTAAGGATGCTGAGTTGACATCCTTGCAAATCTCTTCACAAGATTGAAGATTATCTTTTACAAATAATCTCTCATCTATCCTCCCTAATCACTTGAACCAAACGCATGGATCTTCGACAATTCATCCTTTGCTACAGTGAAACCCCTCACATCTTCTTATCCAAACACACTATAAAGTTAAAACCTTAAATATATTATATAAATTAAGAACAACTCAATTTTTTATTTTTCATTATTACATTCAATACCTTGAATTGTTAATTTATCCTCCAGACACTAGTTTAAATATTTCAACCTCACAAATAAACTTTTGGATGCCAATAAAGTTTGCCTAGATTGCCCTTTATTCATTGAAAGTAGGATATTTATTATCAATTTGATCTATTTGCCTTGATCACAATTAGATATGATATTGAGTATGACTTGATTAGTTCTTCTCAATTATGTAGAAAAGTGTACAATATGTTTTAAATTTGAGAATTTTTTTATTTCATCTACCAACTTATAAGTAAGTTTTTAAGAGATGAAATTCAATAATATTTGTTATTATTTTATGTGGAGCTAAAGGACAAACTCAATTTGAAAAATATAGTAGTTGTTCCAAATTAAGTCTCTCCTCATTACATTCCTGTTAAAAGTAACAGAGAGATCAAACTTTTAATTGATTTCATGTCTTGAATTAAACTAATTTCAGTGACGTTTTATAGGATGTCACCCTTTGAGCTAGCTTAAGAAAATAAATGAATGAAATAAAAGTACAAGACAACTAGAAGAGTGCATTTAAAACAAGGTATTACAGTTATAAGTATTAAGTAATGTCTTTTGATGTGACCAATGTTAAGATAAGTAATGTCTTTTGATGTGACCAATGTTCTTACAACATTCATGGATTATATTTACATAAGTTTTCATTCATTTTTAGACCATATTGTAGATATTTTTATAGATGACATTCTTAATTATTCTAGGACTAATGAGGAACATATTCAAATTGTCCTTGAAAATTTGAAATACAAATAACTATATGCTAAAGTATCTAAGTGTAAATTGTTGTTAGAGGAAGTAAAACCTTTTGGACATGTGACGTAACCAAAGAGGAAACATTTCTACAAAGGGAACAACTAAAGACCATGATTAAATTCATAATTATTTGGATTTGAGTGAATATTATAAACAATTAATCGAAGGATTTTTTAAAATAGTTATGTATTTAACCAAACTCATCAAGAAAGGACATATTTCTGAGTGGATGGAAAAAATTCTGAGAATAGTTTTCAAGAACTCGAAAAAAGATTAACTACTTCACTTGCAACACCATTACCCAATCCTATAAGATTATTTGTAAAGTGATCCCTTCAAAATGAGATTATGGTGTGTTTTTATGAAAAAAATAGAAGGGTAGTAGCAGCGTATGCATCTAGGCAACTAAGAGCACATGCATGAGAAAAAATATACAACTCATGATTTAAAATTACCTACCATTGTTTTTACACTTAAAATATGGAGACATTTTGTGTATGATGGTTAGTTTGAGGTTTTTAGTGATTGGATTTTAAAATATTTATTTGTTGAGAAGGAATTAAATGAGACGTAAGACGTGGATGAAATTTTAGAAAGATTATAACTTTGAATTATGTTATTGAGAAAAATAATAGAAAAAAACACAATAAGGGATTGTTGAATTGTGTTTTCAATATTAAGAAGATTTCTAAATATCATTTGACGTTGATAACTACTCAAACAATAAATTTGTTTGTTTAACAAGTCTCTGGTTCTAACTTGTTAACATCTACTGTGTTTAATGTACCATGATAGGCGTTACTTTATAACATTGATTTACTTGTTTAAATTAATTTTGAAAATCATTTCCGCAATGTCTCTACTTCTTAAGTTAATTAAGATAATAATAACATATAATGTAATGGAGATAAGGAAGAGAGAAAATATGGAATTTTTTTCACTAGTTTTTCTATCTCAATAGATTACATCTAATTCTCAATCAACATATTGAGTTTCAGGAGGTAGATTAACACTAAAAAGTACAATTGAGTATTATTTGGGCTCGAGCCACCCCTAACTAACCCCTTGAGTATTGTTTGGGATAATAGTCATTCCTAGGTAATCCCTTGGGTATTATTTCCACAAGTCACTCTTGGCTCAACTAAGTATTCTTTGGGATCGTAGTTAGTTCTGATTATCCCTTTAAGTATTCTTTCCACAAGTCACTCTTAGCTCAACAAGTATCTTTTGAGATCGTAGTTAATCTCGTCTAACCCTTTAAGTACTCTTTCCAAATGGTCACTCTAGGCTACAATATGAAGGTTATGTGAGGTATGATCATCAAATCATTGGCTTTTCCTACTAGAGAGAGATTGCATCTTTTGCATGTAGAAGGTTTAAGCGTTATCTCCTAGTTTGCTAGATAAACACTCATAGTGTATTCCATAAAACTTTTGAGGCATAGAGAATATAAGCAGTGTTCCAGCATAATGCAACATGTTCTCTTTTTTTCTTTATGAATAGCTTTATATAGGTGTTGAAAGAAGGTAATCCTTGCAAATCCATCTCTGGCCTTTTAAGTAGCTTTAGCTCACTTGAATGTCCTTTTTGCATTTAATGAGCTTGATAATGGGTTGAGCATTAAATGCACTCCATGCTTAAAAGCCCATTCTTCTTTTATGCAACATCTTGAATAGGTGATAGTACTTATCTTCCTAGATAGCATAACCTTTTGCACTAAATAAGGTAAAAGTTGGCATCCTACAAGACAAATAATTGTGTCAGAGTTGAAAAGTATTTGTGTCAGGTTGTTGTTGAAGAAAGTAGCTTTAACTCTTTATTTAAGATATCACCTAATGTGACTTGTGCTTGAACAAATATTTTTTCTAGGTGAAAGCAATAGACATTTCATGCAACAAAGAATAAGTGTATAGATATTTGAGAAGTATGAGGTTAGCTTAGATTATGTGTGTACCATCTAAGCATATAGATGTCTTATCAAATGTAAAGGAAGAGTGCACAATGTTATATTATCTATCAGATTAAACACTCGTATCTTACATGATCTGTTATTGAACAAAGTATTTGTCTTACAAACAATGTATGAATATATTTTATACTTTGTTGTTTTTAAGCACTTAATCAAAATCATAGGTATTGGAATTTTTCCTAAAATTTATCATATATGAAAAGCAAATGCAATGGCAAACACATTGAGTAAAAAATCTCTATTTATTTCCAAATTAATTATTAATGAGATCAATTTAATAAAAATATTTAGATATGTGAATTTTCTAGCTACAATAAGTCACAATATAATGAAATTGAACTAAATTCATATTATTAGTGACTTATAAAGATAAATTTGTGAGACTTAGGTAATTGATGAATTCATTCAAAAGAAAAAGAGATTGTTAGGCCAAAAGAATAGAGAAAAGTTTGGCATAGATAAAGAGAGAGCTTTGAGATTTAATAATAGAATATGTATGCTTAATGATTTAGAAATTAAGAAGATGATACTAGAAGAGACACATAAGAGGAAATTGGGTATACATGTAACACAAATGTATAAAGATCTTAAAAAAAATATTTTGGTTTCGAAAATGGAGAAGAAAGTATTATAGTATATAGTTGTTTGTTTCATAAGGCTAAGATAAAACACCAAAAGTCAGTACAACAATGGATTTAGTAGTTGGTTTACCACGAGTAGTATATAAATTTGATTTTATACAGGTTATATCATTGATAGGCCAACAAAATATGTTCACTTCTTGCCCATTAATATTAGGTATTTATTGGAAAAATGATTGAATTGTACATAAAAGAAATTTTAAGATTGCACGAAGTTACTTTTAACATAATATTTGATAGGGGTCCTATATTTACTTCTATGTTCTAAGGAAGTTTACATGAATCCTTAGGAGTTAATCCTTGTCTTAAGCTCAATCTATCATCCCCAAACAATTAGGCAATAAAAAATCATTGGAAGATTTGTTGATAATGTCCTACTAAAGAATTTTGGAAGTTGGAATTAATATCTTTCATTCATTGAATTCACATATAACAACAATTTCCATTCTAGCATAAGTATGGAAGCCTATGTGGCTTTGTATGGAAGAAAATGCATAACATATTTATGGTAATTTGAGGCTGAAGAAAATTTAATCTTAGGTTTTGAAAAAAAACCACAAGGAAAATCAAAACGATTCAGGAAAAAAAATGAGAACAACTTTGACCCGTCTCGGAGAATGAGTGAACCATGGGACCTATCCAATCACGACGATGATCTGAGGCATCTCCATTTTCATCATAAAGACAAATGATTTCTTACTAAGGAAGTACACTTGATCATATAAGATTTGTTAAAAGTATATCTTGGTAACAAGTAGAAAGGTACATAAAAGGTATATCAAGTCATGGTCCTAAAAGACCATAGTGTATACGAAGTATACTTCACCTAATTACCAAAGAGACAATCCTTGTAAATAAGAGCTTTTAAATTCGAATCATCCTAGTCAACGCAATGTCTAATATTTCCTAATATATCACCATATAACACATCAAATATTCTCATTAGTCATTTAATACCGAAATCCCTGTTATCTCATGAAGGCATCTAAAAGGAAATCAAATCAAAACAAAATTTCCTTTAAATAAAGGAAGCGAGGAAAAAAAATCATGTAATGATTTGGTTAAGAATACCTCATTAGTCTTTCTACTAAAAACAACTCAGAACAAACGAAAAAGTTATTCTTACAAGAAAATGTGACATTTTGAATTTAAAAAAGGTTATCATGTATTTATAAAAATCATACCAATAACTCAATATTTTACTTTTGAATAAATTATAGACAATAGAATCAAATATTCTAAAGATAGACATATTTTACTGATAAAAAACATTTTTATAATAAATCTACCAAAAATATTACGTGAGAATTGAAGGATAAAAATATAGAAAATTATATTTATTTATTTATTTTAACTAGGATAGAATTTTTGTAAGTAAAAAAATTATAATATTCTAGTACGAATGTTATTAGATAATTGTAATGTTATAAAATTCTAGTTATAATATTAGTATGAATTTAAATGATAGCTAATTATGTCATAGGATGATTGTTTTTTCTAGTGTTTTATTAAATTTAATTTCTAATTTTACACACATAATATAATATATATATATATACATATATATATATATATACATATATATATATATATATACATATATATATATATATATATATATATATATATATATATATATATATACATATATATATAAATATATATATATATATATATATATATATATATATGCATACGTGTATAATAATACAATTTTCAAAAAATCAATAAATATAAGAATAAGCTTGCAAAATTGTTGGACAGTCTTATCCCTGGACACGTTTACCGTTAACAAAAATGAAGCCAAAAATCGAGTGTAACCAAATTAGAAACCAAGTTGAAAACCAACCAAAAGTAATGATGAGAAATTTGTGTATTAGCACACCAGTCAACTTTAAAGCAGTGTAAATTGAGAAATTGCAAGTGGACTGTTGCCAACTGTATATGAGAGAAGTGCATGTGAACATTTTAAGTAACAATGTAGCAATTTTTTCTGTTGTTTATAGGAATTCGAAACTAAAGTAAGGTAACTACATATTTATTATCTTTTGTATTATATTTATTTTATAATTATTTGTTTAGCATAGTGTTCTTAGTCTCATCTTCTTATTATTTATAATTATAAATGTTTAAGTGGAGTGTTTCATGCTATTATAGGGACTATTTTCTTGATCATCTGACTAAGGAGCATCACGTTGGCTTTGAAACAGCTGCGTGGTATTGGCATTTTGACGTGGTTCAGTTATTCCTATTTTACTCTATTTATTGGTGGGGAGGTATATGAAGAAACGAAGGTCAATTACTTAATCTTATTTATAATTATCTATGCCCCTAGTATCATATTGTTTAATTATTTTATATTATTCATGATTATGATTGATTGATGAAGGTGTTTGTATCTTCATCTTGCTTGATTATTTTATGTTATTTAGTTGATAATGATATATTATTTACTTATTTTTCTTATTTTAATTATACATATTTCTTAATTTAATTTAATATATAAAATTTTTGCTTGACAAATAAATATAAACAATATCAATAAAAAATTAAAGAAATGCGTAGTCAGAGATTTAATTTTAGAAATTTAAATAAGTAAATATTAAATAAAATGCAATAATTTTTTATAATTTTTTACTTATACTAAAACTGATTTATCTTAATTAATTACTAAAAAAAATCCAAATCCCGCAATTATGTAAAATAAAAATATGTGAATAGTATACACTTTTATATATATTGAATTATCCTTACTTATCCAATTTATCTATACAATATTTATTTTCACTTCTTTATATTTTTTTTCCTCTTATATGAAATAGAATAAGATTACAAATTTAAACAAATGAACATGTCAAAGTACCTTAATCTTTTTACTCTACAAGTTAAACATAATTGTAAATTTTATATTCTTTTAAAGCACATAACTATTGTCTTTTAGCATTTTATTCGTATCTAAATGTATTCAACTTAAAAGATCAATAAGAATTACTCTTCTTATTACGCCTATCAACTCGATAAATATATTTCACTAACTTTATATATGTAATAATAGAATAAAAAATATGTTTTCATTGTTAATAAATATATATTAGTTGATTTATAATTAAATTCGTTTACCTCTTTAAAGAACCATAATAAAAATTGGTTTTTGAATAAATATATTTAAGTTTCAAACAAGTATATATACACACACAAATTATATCAATTTTTTTTATAAAAGTCAAATTCATATCTCATGTTTTAAAACTAGATAAATATTGACTTTAAATAAATATATTTATGTTTTAAATAAGGACATATATGTATATATCCAATAAATATGTCAACCTTTTTTTTTATACAAGTCAAATTCATATCTCATGTTTAAAAACTAGATTGAATATATTTTAAGTAAACTCTAATATCACTAAGTACAATTCAAGAGTCATTGTTAAATTGATATATGCGAATGTCATTACCAGCGATGGAATAAATACCAAATTTATGCAAAGATTATTTGCTCTTCTATTAATTAATTAATTATCGTTTTAAAAAAATTGTAGATTAGACCGTAATTGGGTAATCAACCCAAACTAAAAACCAAAACAAATGGCAAAAATGAAAGCAATTGACAGTGACTATATTTTTTAAATCATTGGTTGAAAATATTTGATAATGACTAATTTTCTCAAGTTTTTAAAGAGCGTGCTCAACTTATTTATAAGTTAATTTGATTACATTAAATATGATCAGTAACTAAGTTCTTTACATTAATTTAGTAGTTTTTCAGATATTATTTAAAGCAATGTTGGAATTTATAGCTTATTAGTTTTTCTTTTCTCTTCAAAATTTCAGTAAAGTATCTCATTTTTCCTTGAACGTTTTACTTTTTTTCTTATAAAATTATTCTTTAATATTACCTTATTTATTTTAATTATTACACTATTTATTTTAAAAAACTAATACGAACTTACATTAGGTGACAAACGTAAAATTATAACTTCATAAAAAAAATATTTTTATCTATAAAATGAAATTATATAAAAAAAATTTAACATGTCTTTCATATTAGTTTTTAGTATATGTTAATTCAAAATATTTTTATTGTCTTATTTTCATTTTTAATGTAAAAAATAGTTAACAAAATAATAGAAAAAATAACAAAATAACAAAAATAGTAATAAAAACTATAAAGAAACAAAATTATATTTACAGTAACTAAAAGTATATTGAAATATATTATTTATATTAGTAAAATAATCAAAATATTTTGTAATTTTTTATTTTATAATAAAAACACACATATATAAATTAATTACATAAAAATAAAATAAAATTAATGAAAATAATTAATATTATCTTAAATTTTAAAACATTAAATAAATAAAAATAAAACTCAAATCCCTTTATTATCACACATTATTATTGAATTGAATTAATTGTTTCTTCAGAAAAAAGGAGGGAAAAAAGAGAAGCATTTATGTCAAAGTACAGGTGCAGAAGCAATTATCCATACAGTCTTGGAGTTTGGAGAGACAGATTTAAGAGGTTAGGTGAAGCTCCTTTTCCTCAAATCTAGTTTTAGACTAATTTTCTATCCTGACCTAGATATAAGTAAAAAGTATTTTTAGACTAATCTTATAAAAAAAGTTCTTTTAAATTAAGATTAATGGAATTAAATAATATTAAATTAATTTTTTAATTAATATGAAATTATATATTTCTCTTATTTAGGTTTAGAATATATAATCTTTGATTGGGGAAGGTTTGAAGGAGGGAAAAACACAAAGAAGTAAATTATTTTTCCTAATTTAACCAATGGAAGAGACAGAATGTGGTAACATGTTACTGTAACTAGAAATCAAAGATTTTGGATATAAATAAAGTAAATATGTAATGACAGAATGTAAAAGTTGGGGCACTTTACTTTGTATTTGTGATTTACCTTTTGTCAGGTCCAAAGTAAAGGCACCACAACCACACGGCATGCATGTAAGAAGAGAGAAAATCTATATTATTATGGGAATAGGTCAGATTTTTGTAATGGTTCAATGAAAGGGTTAAATCATTGTAAACTATGATGGCATGTAGGGATGTTGCTAGGATATGTACTTGAGTGCTTATAATGCAAGATATTTTATTTTACTTCTAGGTCGTATATGGATTTTTAATCATTTTATAATGATTAAAGAATTTACTTAATGTAATAAATGTTATTAAGGATCATACCCTTTTTATAATTGCCTTCACAATTATTAGAATTTTATATTTAACTTTTCATTTGAATATAAAATAGTACCGCATGTAATTTATCCGGGTATAAAAAAATTAAGACAACTTTATTTCAAAAAAGCTGCTGCATTAAAAGGAGAAGGTTGTAATTTTTCTGTAAAGAACAAGGTAGTAATAGTAGTTTACGAGGATCTTATAATGGTTTCAGTATCGAAGCTTTCATTGCAATAATAGGTAAAATAGGTGTATTATGTTTTTCTAAAGAATATTTGTGAACTATAATGTAGTAAAAAATTGAATGTAACTGTATGTTTTAAAGGTAATGGAGATCTGACGAAACTTTATTCGTTTGAATATTACCGTCTATATCAATTTAAATATAACCTTAATTTACTTTAATGTGAAAGAAAAAACTAAAAATTACTTTAAAAAAGTTGTAATCAAACCACTTCTCTTCCTCTCTAGGATTCCATTATCAATGATAATGCACAAAACCCTAGAAGTTAAACTGATAAAGAAAAAGGGTCTCTTGACTACATTATATTTGCTTTCTATTTTTATTGGATTTGAGGAACAAATTGACCGATGGGTTAGCAGTTGTTGTATCGTTCAAGAATAAAGCGTTGTTCTTTTCCTTGTCAAATGAGTGATGAAGAAAAGTTAGAAGGTGGGTCAATTTTATAACAATTATCCTTAACTATTCTTTGACCCAAATTATCTCTAATGTGGTCCTCTAGAATTTGTCTTCAAGCCGCTGAGCAATTTTCTTATGCAAATTTAATGTATGCTTATTTTGCAATTTTAACCTTTTAATGAATCCTCTATAGTTTATGTGTGCAATACAATATATAACATCACATGACCAGAAATCCTTAAACTAATAAATAACAATTTTTATCAGTAAAAATAATAACCAATTTTAATGGATATGTATATATTTTAAGTACTACTTATATTATCATTATCTTTTATTTTGTTTATTTTCCTCATATTTCTTTCGTTTTGATAATCATTTTAAAATATGGCTTCTGTTTCTTTTTTAACTTTCCTTTAAAAAAAAGTGAGAGAAAGTATTAATCTAGTAATGAAAATAATTTTTTTCCATAACAGTAAGTCAATCAAATAAATTTGTTCTTTTCGTATAATTAGAGCTGTTTATTAGCTCTTTTAATTCTTGCGTAAAACCCTAATGATAAATAATAACATGTAAAGAATTTTTTTATTACTTAATTATTTCCTAGTGGTTGTAATTAATAGCATGGCACTATTCTTTGATTTCATGTTCTGAATGCAACTTCTTCAAGGATTGGTCGACGCCCTTCTTATGGTAATAGTATAAAATTGCCATAAAAAATATATTTTTATGCCATTTTTCATATCTTTTGAACTATTTGTAGAACATTGATTATCAGTATTACTCTATAAATACTATTGAGTGATTTATTTCAATAAAAAAAAATTCAAAAGTTCCTGAAAATAAAATGAAGCCATTCATGTAATGATACTAAATAAACATTTTTTTGAACTTTATTGGATCTGAAAAGGGGTAAAATGAAACCCTGTAACAAAAAGGAGTAGAAAAGCATGATGAAGCTATATTGGTTTAATCACCTTTAATGGATATGGACATCACGTGCATTACTACAGACAACAATTGGTATCATTTGGTGGCCAGTTTTGAATGGGAACATGATCATAGTCTCATCACTAGTCCTCCTCCAAGTTATTTTTTGCAGTGCACAAAAACGGGCTTGGTCAAAACCACAAGGGAAAGTGGAGTAGTGCGTGAATGATATATACATGAGAGATGAATAAAAGAGGTGGGTATGCATGATGCATCATTCCATCAACCAGAATCTTTTTTCATGAAATATGGTTAGAACAGATAGAACCAATGAAAGCAAAGACAAACAATTGTGAATTTGTGAGACTTCCAAATTGGCCTCGATTGGCATGTAGCATATACACAACATGCACTCAACAACACAACCACTCCATCCGACACAGGCAACCCCACTTTCTGAAAAAAAATGGAAAAGAAAGAGAAACCTTTGCATGTCTCGAAGGCTTCAAATGAAAGAAGGGATAGAAAGGGACTTGGTTGAGTGGGGTGATGGGGCCACACTTAGCTAAATTTGCATTAGTGTGGTGTCCATGTACACCAAGCTATAATCAAGTGCTTTAGACCTGGATCCTAACTTTTTCTCAAAGGAGGGATTTGGGCAACTTCATTCACAATTGACAATAAACAATGAGTATAGAGCATGTTGCTTATCTTGCTATGACATGATTTTTTTTTTTTTTTCAATTTTCATGGTTGTATATGTTTTCTTATCCTACTCTTTTTTTTTTGACTTTTCTATGATGTTCAATGATATCAAAGTCTCTTGTTGGCTACATTCAAACCATGATGGTATCAGTTCCTGATTAATGGATGCTTGACTTTGTTTATTGGATTCGTTTCCTACATTTGAAAAAATAGTTTGTAAAAGTTTTTCACATGTTTTTAACATTTTCAAATAATTAAAAGTTATGATATAACATAAAAAGATTAGTATTTATATTTACTTAAAAGGCCAACCTATTAGGTCTAGAGCATTTTCTTAGATAACTTAAAGACCTGAACTTTTTAATGAAATACACTTTTATAAAAGCTTAAATTTAATTTGTTTTCTCACAAGTCCGACTTAACCTAATGTAGGTCTATCATAACCCTACTTGGATAACCTAACCTATTTTTATTCACATTGCTATAGAAATGTTTTATGATTATTTATTTATTTATTATTATTCTCTTTATTATATTATAGATGTAAAAGATGTAAAGTATTGTCTGTTTTTCCTACTATTATTACTTTTAAATTCACAAAGTTTGTATTTTTGAAATCTTAGATTTAAATTAATGTCATTCAGACCACCAATTTATTTATCTGTAGTTTTTATGATTATAAATATAAATCAATTCACGCATTTAAATTTTTTCTAGAAAAGTAACCATTGCATATTTTAAATTAGGGTTACTTGTTTTTAATCTAGAATAGAGGGGTCCATTGGGGTCCATTATCTTCTTCAGCACATAAAAATTGATGGTAAATGAGTAGAAAAAGTATTTTGGCAGTAAAGTGAAGATTGGTTGTGTTTATTGATGGGATAATGGACCCAGGTCCAAGTTAGATTGTTTGTGAAACAATGAAACGGGCCTGTATCCTTTCTTTTTGGTTGCACATGTGTGTCTCTATTCTAAGTTTTGGAAGCTAATAACTAGTCCTCACACCTCATACATTATTAACATTATTGGGCTTTTTTCATTTGGATCATCATCTTCAATACCATGGAAACCTTCCTATTTCTAACCTATGTGTTTTCAATGGACCCAAAGATTTAAAACTTTCTTGTTTTGTTTTCAATGATTCTTCAATCATCAAGAGATTCTTTCTTTAGCTGGTAGCATGTCATGCAGGAATATCAATGGCCAAAAAATAGAAAATGATTTCTTTTGGATAACACTATCTTTTAGGATGATATAATGTAAGTTCACTGCTATTAACCTATTATTCATTTCTTATCAATTCACATTTTTTTCATGCCAAATAAAATCTTTCTATTATATTTTCAACAATACAAAAATTTGACAGCCAATATAATTACTTGGCAACCTTGTTATTATAATAACATAATAATATAAATTAATTATTAATAAATTAAATAAAATTATCATTTGCTTATATGTGTAAATAAGATTTGTACATGTATGTTGTAATAGGAAAATATTTATTCATATTCCAAATTTTATTTATTTTGTTATTAATTTTCAAATTTAGATTGAAATAACAGCAAGTAAAACCGAATTGTCCAAACCTAAATTTGGAAGAAGTGAGTAAGAGGCGCTGAATGATGAACTCATTATCCTGATGCCAAACAAAATAACATGCAGATTCATTCATATTTGAAAAGACATGTTTCGTGTTCCAGCAACAGTCCAATTGGTCTACACTGTGTTTTCCTGTTTTTCTCACAAATTTCAGAACAATTTTTTTTTTTAACAAAATAACATTCTTAAAAAAATTTAAAAATTAACGAATATTTCACAAAAAACATGACTTCTCTGTATTCAATTAACAAATACGATTTGAAAAATAAAATCGTAAATTAAATATACAATTTCACAAAAACCAAAATAAAAATTTTGTATTCAAAACACGACTTCTTAATGTAAAAGTTATGTTTTCAAAGCTCAACTCCTTTATTTTGAGGTTATGTTTCAAATATAACTTAATTATTTTTATAATTTCTTTTAAAATCCGTTATTTTGGTAAATTATAAAATCTTGTTTTACTCATACTCTAAAATACCAATATATAGATAGATAGATAAGGAGATCAACATTAACCTCATTAATTAATCTAACAAAATATTCCCACCATATCATATCACCATCCCATGATTTATTGCAATAGACATTATTCAATTCAGATTTTAAGAACTCTTTTAATATACTCATGAGAAGTAGATTTTAATGGTTATTTAATATTTATACTATAATAATACTCACTCCTGTAAAATTATACAAATAACATTATGGTAAATAATGGAAGAAGAGAATAACATTTTATTCTAATTTATTATTAGGCCATTATTAAAAATAATAAGTAATTTTATTATCTCTACTCCATCATTCCAAGTACATAAAATGTTAAATATTAAAAAAAAGTAGGTATGAAAAGAGATACATATTTAACAGTTTATCGTTTCCGACAAAATTAAAATGAATTTGGCAAGAAATTTCGAAACAAATATCACAATCAATAAGAAAATGACAAATAAATTATTATATTTGAATTAAAAAAATATCTAAAATCAATACATATTATAATTTTTGTTTAACAAGTCATTTTAAACATAAAGATTCATTTACTTAATCATAAAAATTTTGTTAGAGTGACATGATAATAAAAATATTAAAGTAATTACTTTTTTATTTTTTAATCTACAAATATATAGTGACATAAAAGATTCAGTCTAAGTTTTTGAAGTATTAGCTTACATTTTCAAAATATAAACCCTAATGTTTTTAAAAGACCAAGTTTAGGCATTTTAAAAAGTCTTTTAAAATAAAAAGACTATGTTTTATGCTTTCAAAAAGTGTTCGAAATTGGAAGAGAAGTATATTGATGTTAGTTTTAATATTGAGAAAAGTTTGAATAATAATAGAAAAATTCAACTATTTAAGTCAGATTATTTTATAAGAATATATATATATATATATATATATATATA